>Ga0208899_1001341_pt1 | contig 17431 bp, 23 predicted proteins | sample VirMetDEL_Nov_24_FD_184518 | JGI IMG/M metagenome (GOLD analysis project Ga0208899, IMG submission 184518) | Aqueous microbial communities from the Delaware River and Bay under freshwater to marine salinity gradient to study organic matter... | ecosystem: Environmental > Aquatic > Marine >... | reverse complement strand
TTCCCGGTGTCCAAGCCCAACAAGCCCCTATTGTGAGTACAGGTGCGGCTCAACAAATGCCTCAAGGAGTACAAAGTTCTGAAGAGGAAGAGAAACGTAAGCAGATGATAGAGTTGCTGCTTAAACAGGGTCTTGACCAAAATCAAATTCAAACAAGACTGGCAGATTTAGACGATCAAAAATTTTTCCAATCTCCTTCTGAACGGGTCGAGGAAACGCGACAAGTCCTGCCTAGGGGATTGCTATCTGCCGCTGTAAAAGAGGAAAAAGAAGATAAGGAAAAGCCCAAAGGTATATTGGGCATATAAAAAGGGAGCGCCGAAGCGCCCCCATAGTATTAATTTAGTTTTATACGTTTAGGTTTCTTTTCATATGGCAGCTTACGTTCCATTTTAATCCTAAGCATACCATCTTTCAATGTTCCTGCAATGACAGATATATGCTCGCCTAAAAGAAACATCTTTTTAAAAGGCCTGGAAGCTACTCTATTAAATAGAACTTCCTTGTCCTCTTCTTTGTTTTTTAACCCCTCTGAAGATATGTGCAATATATCTTCTTTTACCTCGACTACCACATCGTCCTCAGAAAAGCCCGCAACTGCCATTGTTATTTCAAAGCTGTCTTGTCCTGTCTTAACGATGCTGTGGGGTGGGTAGTGATCGTCTGACATAGCGTCCTGGACCCTACGCATATTGTCAAACAAACGCTCGAAACCTAATGAAGCACTATTCGGAAACATAACTTTCTCCCTATGGCGAGATAATTAAGAAGCCCACTATTGGCACTTCTCATTACTAATTATAACACAGTTGTACAACATTGTCTACCTAAAAGGTGGTCCGTATGCCCAACCAGTTAAGCTGTATCTAGTACCCTTTGTCACTGGTAGGACTCTGTGAAAGTAATAGCTGGGGAAGACCACAAACTTTCCCTTGGTGTCCAATGCTGGTTCTGGAATTGTTCTCTTTTTGTACTTCCAATTTGGCTTTCCAAAACTAAATTGAAAGTCTCCTCCTTCGTAGTCATCGTTTAAGGAAACAGTAAAGCTGAGTTTTCTTACCTTGTTTCCTGGAATCATATCATAATGCCAACTATATTTTTCACCTTCGCTATATTTACTAAGCTGTAGGTTCTCTAATCCTTCTAAATCAAACCACCACCCACATTCATAGTTAGCTTTCTCTACCCAAGAAAACACCAACTTTTTAAAGTCTTCGTTGTCAATAGGAAAGATTGAATTAGTCCTGACATTATCACTGTCGTTTCCTAAAACTGTAGATTCTTGTTCTTCTACGTTGTTTGACAATTGTATTATAGCTTCGCAGAAGTCAGGTGTAAGATTAGGGACGACCTCTCCAGAATAGAAAACTTCACCGTACATTGCTAGACTCCACAGCTTCCACCGTGTCCGGTGATGTCACAGATGTCATGGGTTTCGATGGATTCTTCAAAGACTTCCCCCAGTTTTCCCAAAGCGTCGGAGTAGGCGACGGGGGTGAGGGGCTGTCCTCCCCGGCAACCATCAGGGTAAACAGTAAAACCCCGCAACCTGTGAGCATGGTCGGCAAGAGTAGTAGCAAAATCACTGACAGTATCTTCATTGTTCTCTTTACTGCCCCACTGGGGAAGATTGATTGTGCTGGAAATAGACATATCCACATAATCTTGTACATCCGCTTGGAATTTTATCCTACGTTTGTAGTCGCTTGCCAAGTCTAAAGCTGATTCGATGTTTTCCGGATCTGCCCCGTACAAATCAATTAACTCCTGAGCAGCAGAATCTACAACGTACTGATAGTGCCACTTAGTACCGTTCTTTAAGTAGCGGCGTTTATAGGCCACAGCAAATATAGGCTCGACGCCAGTAGAAGTACCAGCAAGAATACCAATACTCCCCGTTGGCGCAATAGCTCTGTTAGCAATAGGAACGGAAACGCTAAGATCGTTAGCAAAACTAGAGCTAGTAGCATCAGACATGCTCTTATACACCCGTAACCATCTGTGAAGCTCTGGCGTAACCTCATAACGACTCCCTCGTTTGATAAGCCATTCGTGCATACCCATTAGGCCAAGACCAAGGCGACGGTACTGCTCTCTGACTTTGTAGACCTTGTCATAAGGCAACTCAGCTTTTACCGTACCGCATAACAAAAACTTTGTTGCCAGTGTTACAACCTTTTTGAAGTCCTTTAGGTTATCAATGCGTCCAAGGTTGCAGCTTCCAAGATTGCAAACGTCACTATCTCTATCGCTTACGACTTCAGTGCAAGCGTTCCGTAAAGTTTCGTTTTCTTTGTCGAAGAAGTTAAAGCTAAATCCTGGCTCCGCTGTACTCAGTGCTTGACGTACATTATTCTTAAAAACATCACCAACCTTACCCGTGTTCCAATAATTTAACAGCCACTCTGTATCATAATTGACAGAGATGTTAGTCATGTCCAGGGGTGCAGCAAAGTTAAAGTCTTGCTCTTTAATCTGACCGACAGTAAATCCCGTGCTACCAACTGGCATGTCGTACCAGTTTTTGCTATTTAAAAACGTATCAATGTCCCGGTGTTTCCAGTTAAGGCTTGCATAGATAGCTGACCTACGGCTACCTCCCTGCATTACCCTACGGCCAATTTCGTTGATCATCTGCATCTTTGGAATAGGCCCAGAAGCGAGACCACCTGTCTTACTCAGACCGGCCCCCTCTGGTCGGTATACAGAGTAGTCAATACCAATGCCGCCGCCTGTCATTAGACAACTCTCTGACTTCCAGCTTAGGTCTGCCCAATCTTCCCTAGAGTCTTCTTCTGCCCTTAGCAAATAACAATTGTTAAAAAACTTTGAAGGACGCCCAGCGTAATACAAATACCTGCCGCCTGGAATAAATTGCAGATTGGTAATAATCTCTGTTAAGTCTTTTAGTTCATCTTTGGGCAAAAACTCTCCGCACACATCATCGACCAGGGTCTTAGCCAAGTCTGCCCAAGTGTGACAACCTTGGTGGGCGTACTTTTGTTTAAAGATGTCCTCGCTAAACTTAGAGCGGAACATTGGGTTTTCGTTTGATTTAAAGGTCATGGCAATCCACAGGTCGGAGTTTAAAGTCAGCTATATAATAATTTACTTCTTCGCTAAAAGCAAGCAGCAATTGTATAGGTTCCAGACCAAGTATGTCTATAATCTGTTCACAACTATACGCCTCTGCTAAATCACTAAGTTGCTCATCAGAAAGTGTGGACATTTTCGTCTGCCTTTCCTACAAAGAACACAGGGCGTCCTGATCTAAATTTAAGGTCTAGCTCTCCAGCCCAGCAAGTATGTTTGTGAGAGCAGTAGGAACAGTTGACGCCCAGCTTTTGCCTACCTGTTTGTCTGTCCTTAATTGTCTCAAAGCATCTGTCAGGCGGCTCAGGTAGAGCTACAGCTGCCTTGACCTCTTTAATCTTGATCTCAGTGTTCTCCAATTGAGAGTGCGTGTATGTAGCCAGTTCCCCACTGCTTTTGTCGAAAGCAAGGAATGTCCCACGTTTTTTACCAAGTGCGTTGCCATAGCCACTAATCTGAGAGATGTAACCAAAAGGATCGTCATCAGGTAACGTACCGTTTTTAAATTTCTTCATGGCAAACGAAGACGCAGATTTAATATCGACAAGCTCGTCATCTATTACGCAATCGATATGACCCTTAATGCCCTCCATTTCAATTTCTGCTTGTTGTTCAGTAACAGAATGCCCAGCTTCCTTGGCTAGGTAAATCACAAGAGCTTCTACAATGTCACCGATCATAAACTTTAAACGTGTCTCAGGACTGAGAGACTCTACTTTGTCATCCCCGTTAACATCATACCAAAGAGACCTACTGCATGGTTTGCCTATATTAGACATGCGTAGCCTACCAGGCATGTCTGAGGTAGCCATCCATAACTGACGCCTGACGGCATCCATAACTGTACTACCCAAAGCGAACAAGGCTTCCTGATCTGGTTTCTTTTTTCCAGTGTTGACAAGATTATAAATGTCAGCCACCAGAGTGTCTATGGTTTTAGTCTCGCTCACTTGCATACTCCATTGCTATTATGTTTTTGTAAGTCTTTTGATTACCTCTGCGTAACCTGGACAATCCACTTTTGTTATAGCCGTTCTCCTGACACCATTGTTCTACTGTTTGGTTTTCTACTAGCACCTCTATGCCGCTGTCGTAGAGGATATAAAAGCTACCTCTGTATCTACCGTTGCCTGTACCCTTAGATGATTCACTAAGCTTCTTTCTAAAGTTTTCATCATAGCTTTTTACAGGACGATAAAAACGTCTTCCTCCAACGTGAGCATTATAGTAGTCCTCGCTCTCAAGAACTCCTAATTGCATTTGTATTTTTTCTTCGTTGTAATACAGATCACGTTTGTTAGCGCACAGCATTAGGATGACAAAGGTGAATGCGTCTGATCCTAGTTCTTCAATGTGAGGCTTTAGGTATTTACCGCTGGAATAATAATATCGCCACTCACTAGCATTGACCTTCTTGCGTTTCCTAAACTTCCAAAGATGCTTGCACCCTATGTAGCTTTTACCGGACTCTTTATGGGTAATCTGGTAGACAAACCCAAGATGTTTATCAGGGTTAAATTTGCCTACCAGACTAATGTCCCAATGTCCGTAATCTTTTTTGCCAGTCACCTAGAACGGAACATCGTCGCTCATGTCGTCAACGATATCTTTCTTAGGTGTTGAGAACCCACCAGGACCGTCATCTAAACTGACGTACTCAATAGGATCAGTGATCTTGACAGCGTTAATAAACGTAGTCACACCCTGCCCATACTTGTTGTTGTAGGGACGTTGGGACAGACGTACAACGCCTTTAGAACCGTTGCTGAGTTGGGTCGGCCCGCTGTACTCGTTCTCTTCACTGTCCACTAGGACAGGCTTATAGTTACTCTTCAGTTGCACATATGCCATGTCGTCCATCTTGCCAGATTCTTGCTTGACACTCAAACCCAAGCTCTTAGCAGCTTTAACCTGATCTCCTTCAAGGCCAAGAGCAACAGAGTAGCGATCAAACTTGTCAGTTTGGTCGAAGATAAACGGGTAGAACATTGTGCCTTCAAGGTAGGAATATTTATTAGCCATCAGTGTATCTCACTCCAGTTGTTGCCCACCTGTACATCACATTCCAATTTGCAACGTAGATTGTAGGCTTTGTTAACTTGCGATATAGATAGTATAACAGATTCTGTGGCAGCGTCAATATCTTTCTCGTCGCTTTCCAAAACTAATTCGTCATGGATCATAGCGACAATCTTGGATCGTATCTTACGTGTTCTGAGATGGTGATCGACATACATAAACCACTTCTTCATCAGTACAGCTGACGATCCTTGTATCAGGGTGTTCAAACTGGCATGGCCGGATCGTACTCGCAAGACCCTGCCGTCAATAGCCTTTAGTTTGCCTTGACTCTCTCCTTTTCTAATGACAGCTTCGCTAAGTCTCTTATAAGCTGGCATATTAGACATAAATCGTGACCGTAGTTCTGCACCGTCTTTGGCACTACCATTGACCACAGCGCCTATTTTGGCATCACCTGCCCCGTACAACAAGGCGTAAATAAAGGTCTTGGCTTGGTCTCTCGTATCGAGTCCTGCCATTTTCTGGTTAGCTGTGTGAACGTCTCCCTCTAGGACTTCTTTGGTAAACTTGTCATCGCTCATGTAGTGGGCCAGTACCCTAAGCTCTAGCCCTGCTGCATCTGTATCCAGTAACTTGCTACCAGGGGCAGCTTTAAACAACTCTCTACACTCCTTGCCATACTGGACCCTGACAGCTGGGACTTGTTGTAGATTAGGATCAACGCAACTCATCCGGTTTGTAATTGCTCCCAAGGTGCGGTATCTGCAATGGACCCTGTTCTGATCTGTGCATGACTTGATCCATGACTTTACAAGGGCAGAGCGTTTCTGAAACATAAAGTATGTAGCCAATGTCTCCGCAACCGGAATGTTACAATTGGACAATGTTTTCTCATCCACTTTGGGTTGACCAGTGGGAGTAACCTCCGTAGGAACCCACCCCAGTTCGATTAGCCTAGACGCTATCTGTTGTCTGGACGATGGGTTGAAGTCTATGATTCTGTCCTTCAATCTTTTACCAGTTTTATCAGAATACCTCTCCTCGACAATTTGTGGGAATAAGTTACGACACTCTTGCTCGATCTGTTCTTGTTCCAGGACAAGGGAATTGTACAGTTTGACAGCTTTGTCCTTGTCCAGTTTAAAACCATTGTTGCTGATTCGGTCTGCTACAATCCTCATACGATGCTCGTCTGATATGGACTTCTCTGAGAACTCTAGCATAGCATTCTGTAAGAAACGATATAGGTGCCTACAAACTGTAACATCTTGTCTGCAATACTCTAACATCTCTGAGGTAAAAGCTGTGAAGTCGTTAAACTCTACTTTCTCGTATCCCAGACGAGTACCCCATGATTTTAAGCTGTGTCCTCCTTCCCTGGCTGGGTTCTCCATCATTGACAATAGAAGCGTGTCCCGCATCTGATCCATTGTAAGACGTATGTCCCACAGCCTAGCCAATACAGGAAAATCAAAACTAAGGCCGTTGTGAGCGACTACCACAGCACCTTTAAGGTAGTCGGCTAACCCGTCTGGTTCTAGCCATTCTTTAAAGCATACAGACTCCTCGTAAGTAACTACGCAATAGATTATAGCAGCATCTAAATCGTCTGTTTCTATATCGAGGAATACTGTTCTCACTTGCCGTCTCCAAACTTACTAACCACATCTGTCAAAACCCACATTGGTTCGTCCCTTAAATCGTCAAGGAACCAAGAAGCTAACCATAGCTCCCATTTATTGTAAAGCCCGTCTGGGCGTTTTGAATATTCGGTTTTAACGGTGTGCTTTTCCACTCTACTTTCCTTCAGTATAACTGACCTTGTTTTTGAGAGTATGTGTTACAAATTTTACCGAATCTGTTGTAAACTGTCAAGACAGGTTGTTTTATTTTAATTGGTTTTCCGTTGTGATCAAGAAGTTGTACTTTTGGTTTTTTAGACATTGCCTAAAGCTTTCCAAGAGATTGGGAAAAGTCTTTCACATTGCTTAGATATTAAAGACGCAACCTCACTGGTTTCTTTTTGGGCATCCTTGCTCAAACGCTGCTTACAAACCCTGGAGAAGGCATAGACAGAGCCTGTCCAGTACCATTCGGTAAACATACTCTGAGGCAAAACCATCCTTGCCATCTCAGGTGCAACGCCTTTGTATAAAAGACTATTGTAGGTCCATATGCACTTTTTAATAGCGTGGTGATAATCGTCCACCATTGCAGGTCCAGATTTAGTAGCAGGATTAATATCGATTACCTCCTCAGAACTACCTTGTTTTTTATCCACAGGCTTTCCTCGCCATTCTTCTGGATAATAGAACTCTGGTTCCTGGTCAACATATCTCCTGCTAATTTCGTTCCATGACAAGCCTACCTGATGCTTTGCCAACTGCCTAGCGACAAAGATAGGAGCTTTGATCCTAAACTGGACACTGGTGTGTGCAAACGGAGACCAGTGATTATTATCGGCAAGATATTTTATAAGTTTAGTGTCGCCAGTTTTGACATACTCATGCTCTTTGTCAAAGCTCACCCTGGCAGCGTTGACCACTGAAAGATCACTACCCATAGAGTCCTTTAAAGCAACCTTGATCATCCCTGTCCTCTCATGCGTTTTCTCATGCCTTTAAAACCAGATCGTTTGGAAACTTTTTTAGAGTGATTGAAGGGTCTTGGTTTGTTACGTCTACGCACCTTGGTGCGGGGAGTGTAGGTTAAGGTATTAGGTTTAGCCATTTTGTTTATCCATCTTGGATAACATTTCCAGTGTATCTTCCTCCTTATCCATATTGTCTACAGCATTCTTCAAATGCCAAAAGGCAGAAACAAGTTTGCTGTAGTCACTCAACCACATATCGCCATCGCATTCCATTAATGTAGAAACTGGATCACAAACAATTGGCTGTATGCGCCTGATAAACTCTTCAGCTGTGATTTCCTCATCGTAAGACCATTTAATCATCTTAGAACTCCTCTGTTGTTACTACATCCATTCTACCAGAACTCTTGTCGTATAGCAAGCGGTCAGCTGTACCAACGTCACCAGTGTATCGACATTTCAGAACTCTGAGGGTGGTAGTGTTGCACTCCACAGGATCGTCGCTCTGTGTGTTCCTTTCCAAGGAGATCACGCTGTCGCTGATTTGGCTTATCCCGTGACTGCCCCTGAGATGCCCTAGGTTGACCTCCATGCCTTCCTCATGCGACCTGTCAGACGACAAGCGTCTCAGGTGTGTTACTAGGTGTATACAGCATCCTGTCTCTTCAGTGACCTGTCTTAGGAGGGTCATGGTGCGGTCAATTGCCTTACGTTCATCAACAACCTCCAAACCTGACACTAGGATGCTCAGATGGTCAATAAATATCACTTGACAATCCAAGCCCTGTACCATGTACCGGACACGATCCAGCAAGTCATCCATCTCCAACGATCCAAAATGATCGTAGATAAATACTCGCCCAGTTCCTAGAGTATTGTCAAAGTATTCCCTGATTTGTTCTCTCGAATACTTCTCGAATACTTCATTAAGATGTAGGCGGTCATTGGCCTCAACCGCCAGGATACCACGCCTAGTGCGATCCACTGATTCTTCAAGGGCAATAATGCCAATGCTCTGGTCTGTAGTCTTTAGATAATAGTGTTGTAGCTCCCGTAGCAGAGAACTCTTGCCTACCCCTGTGCCAGCTGCCCAGGTAACGATCTCCCTGGCCCTGGTGCCAAGGGTCTTGCTTTGCAACTGTGGGAAAGGGAAAGGCATACTGCGTAGGTTCTGTTCAGACCATAACCCGTTAAAGTCCGTAGCGGCGTTCCTGATGCCAGCTGGGGTGTAGCACTGGGTATTCTTCATGCGTGCAAGGAACTCGCTCTGTAAGCCCTTGGCAGTGTACTCACAAGCGTCCTTGTGTTCTAGCTCTACGATGTACGCCTTTCCGGGTCTGAGTAGCCTAGCGCATCTCTCAGCGTTCTGTCGAGCCTCTGGCTCTGAGTCAAAGCAGATGAACACCCGATTGAACTTCTCAAGCAACTCAAGATTGCTCTTGAAGTCACGCTCTGCACTGGCTTGTCCTGATCGTATGGACATTACATGGACAATCTTGGACGAATGTCTGCCCTTGCTGTAGGTCTGGGCATCTGGAGAGACACCGTTGACCATCTGGAACGCTGCTAGTGCGTCTGCCTCGCCTTCAGTAACGATCAAGGTGTCTGAACTAACACCAACATCCTTGCCCAAGGTCTGCGATCCGAAAAGAACTGAGTTCTTGAAGTCTCCCTCTGTCTTAAACTCCTTTCCTTGTAACCTAATCTTGGCAGCGATCCGCATACCGTCGTTGTCAAAATAGGGAAAGACAACTCTAAGGTCACTGGCGGTCACTTCGTAGAGGTCTTGCACTGCCTTGGATATATTCCTGGAGGACCAAGGTGTGTCTGGTTTGGGTTGTTGTTTTCTCAAAGGTTGCACGTAATCCTCCCTTGTCTCGCCATAGGTATTACAACTGAAGCAATATGTATGCCCGTCGTTATAAACGGCTAAGGCATCTGATGATTCACATTTGTCACAAGGTTGGTGGGTCTTAACGGCTACAACGTCGCTCATCAGTGGTTTACCTTCTTGCTTAACATCGTTTGAAGACCATCATCGTCTTCCTCTTCCAAGTCTACATCAAAGTGAGGTTCCTGGTCAAGATAAATCTTAAACTCTTCCAGGGCCATGCAGATAAAATATTCAGCTGGCTTGTTATTGATTTCAGCCATGCTCATCAAGAAAGGCGTGACCGACTTGTCAAGACCAAACACATCTTCCAAGCCTTTCATAAAGATTTGAAAGGGTAATGACGGAGCGCCGCCTGTGATTTCGTTACTCATTTGAACCTCTTGAATAGAACATAAAACACAGTCAGGACGAATATGTAAGAAGCAACTTGCACTGCTTCAGAAAAGTGCAAGCTGTCTAGGGGAAAGAGATCATTTCCCGACATTGGACATTTCTCCTGCCAATGCTGCGTACCCTGCTATATCGACAAAGCTATCGTCCTTGGGTGTTTCGATGCTACGTGCAACTTTCATCAAGACAAGCATCATCGCAACATCGACAGGCGTTAGGTCATCAGGTTTGGACCGGACATAGGTGGTCCACAGTGCTGCAATCCTAGCGTGGTTTAGATATGCGTCTCCGTATTCCTTGGCACGGTCACCATTAATTAGGTCGCAAGCGGTTTGTAGAATTTCGTCTCTATTCATCTTCTACGGTATCCTCTATGTAGTACCCAATAGGGGTAAGTCCTTCATGGGAGAAGTCATTGTCCATGACCTCTTTAGCGTCATAGTACGGACGTTTTTTTGTCGTTTTGACACGTTGGCGATACAATGGTGATTGTAGGGCATGTGCTTCTTTGCTTCGGCGCTTCATCTTAGTTTCCATATTGTAGGCGGTTATTAATAGTTTTCCGACAAGTCCTGCAAGCATTGAGTATTGTGGTCCTCTTCAAGTTCATAGGTAAACGCTTGACGTATAGCATTTCGACAAACAGAACATATGTCATTATGTAAAGGCTGGTTGTCTGGCAACTTAGCGTCACAGATGGCGCATCGCATTTTATCCTCCTCCGGTGTCGCTCTATAGAGTACTCTATAGTGCTACAGTGTAACTTTATTAATATCTCTATTGTGTACTCTATAGAGTATAATATAGTACGACACCGTCAATTGTCAAGGTGTAAGAATTAATAAATGTCTGGATTGGTCTTTTCTGTTGCTTCGATGTCGTCTGCAAGTTCGCAAATTGGCACATATGCATAGTCTAGTATCTCTTCAGTGTATATCCTAGCTACATGCTTGTTGCTGAGGGGATACATACCCTCGATTGTTGTTCTCAGGATGTCTCGTAGGTGTTCAAACACCACTAACTGATTGTCGGTTATACTATGCATTGTCTAACTGTCCTCCATGTCTGACAAAACGCTAAATTCCTCATGCGTCATTTGTCTGGGTTTGCTCCAATAGTGTTCTTCGAGGTAATCATTTACCACGTCTACGCCATACTTGTCAAACATTATTGACAAGAAATCGGATGATTCCATGCCGTCAATCATGTGAGGCCATGCGCTCATACGCAAAGCTTGCATGTAGTTTTCGCAATCTAGTTCTAGTGTCATTGTCTAATCCTCCAATTGATACAATCGAACGCATGTTATACCATGCGCTCTGTTGTGTCAACTAGTGATCCAGGAATGTTATGGGTTTCTTAGTGGTCCAGCAAAGCGAACAAGTGCCGCAACTGTCTGTTTTGTCTAGCTGGACCGGACAGGTAATAGCATCCTTGGTAGTGTTGTGGATTGTGTTGGCGGATAAGTTATCACTTGGCAATGTAGAAAACCTAATGGCGAAGCGATTGAAGCCTAAAACCTTACGAGCGTGTCGTAAGGCGTCACCTACTGGCTTGCCTGGATGGTGTCTGGAATAGCCGTAAACGTGCAACTTGTCGCGCTTGGCAACTTGGATTTGCCAAAATTTAACATAGTCGGCAGAGTAGAAGTCACCTAGGACATGCAAGCGGACCAGATAGCCTCGCTTGTGCTTGCTGTCTAATGCGTCTAGTTCTGTCTCTAAACGAACCTCAAGGCCCGCAGTGTCGATACGGTGTGCGAACGGCATATTGTTCCCATAGCAGTCTAGCCAATGCTCACAAGCATCATCACATGTCTTACGTTCCTCAAGGGTTAGGGTATAGATCGGCATACCGGCAAGCTTGCCCTTGGTAACTTTGCGACCTAGTTTTTTGTTAGTCGATGGTTTCAAGGCCTTGTGTGCATAGGTGTCCAGGCTGTGGACATTTTTGCTGTACATGGTGCGACTATCGACTATGGCCGCATGGGTCTGTTTTAAAGCTGACATTGTCTAGCCTCCCTTTCTGGTTTCCAGTAGGTGTCTTCCAGGTATTGTTTTACCACGTCCTGGCCATGCGTGTCCCACATCTTTTGCAAAAAGAAATGAGATTGCCTGCCGTCGATAAGGTGTTGTCCCCAACCATTGGCTGGGCCGTCTAGGGCTTCCACGTATCTTTTACAATCGTTCTCTAATGTCACTGTCTAGTCCTCCAACCATTGTTTAAATGTCTTAGGTATATATTCATCTGGTCCAACACACCAGACATATATTTCGTATCGGTCGAAAAGTCCAAGTAATTCCTCTGGCAATGTCGCTCGTTGTTGAGCTATGAAACGCCTAATGGATGCGTTTGTCTTCATTTCTGTTTTTTCCCTTTCATCCAACATTTACAACAATACAATTTATTATGCTCAACAATGGGCGCATGTGTGTTACAGCCCTTGGTGTTACATTTAGGCAAAAATGCCGCATCGCGTTTACTCATTTGATAGTCCTCGATTGATACAATAGAACGCCAGGAATATCCCTGGCGCTCCGGTGTATCAACCTGCGAAATGGTACAGGTGTCGCACTGCCGCCTTGCGCTCTACATAGAGCGAGCGACGGCCAGCATGAATGCCGGTCATGGTCGGGCCTGTAGTTATTCCCCAACGGGATTTGACAGCCCGCTTTCGATACAGTCCCCAAGAGAACCGCTTGCCTTGTGTGCCGTCGTTTAAGCCTGCTGTCTTTACCAATTTAGCCATTGTTTGATTTCCTTTCCTAATGGCATTGAAACAATAGAACGCACCGTAAACGATGCGCTCCTTTGTGTCAACGCACAAAACTTATTGCGCCTGGATGTACCCATTCCCAGTATCCGTCGTTCTTCACAGCCCATTCGACAAGCTCAGGGTGGATATAAGGACCATCGCCACGATATTCCCCGTAATAGTCCATAACACCGTCGCCATATTCGCCGCTAATAAGTAGGTCTCCGTCCTCTGATATAAACGCATGGGGACGTTCTCTTACGTCGTCAAAATTAAGTATTTCCGGCAATGTCTTTAGTAGTTCGTCCATCTGTTTTCTCTCTTGTTCAGTTTAGACAGTTTGTCTCTATCTCTATGGGTTTCCCCATAATACCAGTACAGTCCCTAACTATGTCTGCGGTTCGACAGAAATAAGGCAATATTAAGGCAATTGCATTCATTAACCAAACGCATACTTGGCACAGTATTTGCCTAAGCAACAGCCGTGCCAACTATGCTACATTCGCGCAGTTTATTTTTAGATACCCTGGATAGTCTTTTGCCAGCGCGCACCAGTGGGCCTCTGAGAGCGTTTTAGGACCATACGCACCAAATGCATACCTGTATATGCATCCATTCACTAAACGCATACCTTGCAATATCAATGCCAAACTATGTTCAATCGGCACACACACGCACACTTTTCAAATATTTGTAGCAATCCTGTAACAGTGACACAATTGTCACACACCATTGTTGCACAATTGTCACACTGTTACCCAGATGCAACACTGTGACACTATTGCAACAGTGATGTATTAGCAACAGTGACAAATTTGTCACACTCCCTGGGTGTTCACGTTTTGTTCCAATTGTACAATTTTGTTCACGTTTTGTTCTCGGTCTCCTTTTGTTCACGTTTTGTTCTTTTGGTCCTCCTTTGTTCCCCTTTTGTTCTCAACCTTGGACAAACCAGGAACAAAACGAGAACGCGACCCCCCCAGTGGTGGTTAGTTACTTTATAGTCCAGTGCGTTCATTCCGGGGGGTATTTTGAAAACCTATTGACACAATTGTAAATCTATAGTATAATAACATTATGAAGTATATTCCTGGATACCTTGGTGGCACACCTGTAATAGTGCCTACATTACGAGAACAAATCGTAAACAAACTGAGAAAAACCATATGCCGAAAACAAGAAAGTTTGCCAGCTACGAAGACCCAAAACCCTTAGACAAAGAAATGACCTCTAAGGAATATGAGTTTGTCGTCCAGTTAGTAGACAAGCACCTAGAGCCAGAGCAAGCGTTCCATGCAGCTGGGTACAAAGCTGAAGGCTCTCATGCAGGGCATAGGTCCAAACGGCTACAGCGGCACCTTTGGCTCCACATTGAAAAACGCATTAAGGAAAAAGTAGGTGAGACTGCAACACTTGCCCTGTCTGTCCTGGAAAGCCTAATGCGAGAAGCTGATTCTGAAAATGTTAAACTAAACGCTGCCAGGGATATCCTATCGAGGGCTGGGTACGATGCTGTACACAAACAGGAAACAGTTGTTAAGGAGATTTCTGAGCTTACAGACGATGAGCTAGACGAGCAAATCCAGCGCCTTTCTGAAAACGTGGTGCCTTTGCAACGTGGCAAGTAAAGAAGAAATTTTAAAGCTGCTCCAGGAAAAGCAACGCCGGTTCGAGACAAGGCGTATTGAGCATTACGATCCTTACGATTACCAAACTAGGTTTCATTTGGAAAGTAAAGACTGCGCCCAAAGAATTTTAATGGCTGCTAACAGAGTAGGAAAAACCTACTGCGGAGCAGCTGAAACATCCTACCACCTAACAGGCAGCTACCCGGAGTGGTGGGAAGGTCGTAGATTTAACAAGCCTATTAGGGCATGGGCAGCGGGCGAATCAAACGACACTACAAGGGACATTATTCAAAAAGAACTATTTGGGAACCCACAAGACCCCTTGAAAAAAGGGACGGGGGCAGTACCCCTGGACAATATTGTAGAAACCGTTCGTAAACCAGGAGTGCCGAATGCTTTTTCTAGCGTTTTGGTCAGACACAGGAGTGGTGGAAACTCCCAGATTAGTTTTAAGGCATATGAGCAAGGGTTTGAAAAGTTTATGGGCGAGGCTATTGATGTTGTCTGGCTTGATGAGGAACCTAAGCAGGAAATATTTTCCCAATGTATAACCAGGACCGCAGATACAAATGGTATAGTCTACATGACATTTACCCCAGAACGTGGGATGACATCAGTAGTAAGCAGTTTTATGAACGATCTAAAATCTGGGCAGAGCTTGATAACAGCAACTTGGGACGATGTAGAACACCTGGACGAAAAGACAAAAGAACAACTTTTATCAGTTTATAGCCCTGCTGAAAGGGACATGCGTTCCAGGGGAATACCTGTATTTGGCTCAGGATTGGTATTTCCTGTATCTGAAGACGATGTCGTTTGTGAAGATTTTGAGATACCGGATTATTATCCAAAGTTGGCCGCTATTGATTTTGGATATGACCACCCTACAGCAGTTTCTTGGGCAGCGTATGATCCAGATGATGATATTATCTATATCTACGATGAACACCGGAGAAGCAAAGAAACACCACTGACTCACGCAGCTGTGTTAAACTCAAGAACACCGGGAATACCAGTAGCGTTTCCCCATGATGGGTTACAGCATGACAAAGGGTCCGGAATACAGTTAGCACAACAATACAGAGACCTTGGCGTATATATGCTACCTGATCACTTTAGCAATCCCCCTACGGAGGGCAAATTAAATGGTAACAACTCTATTGAAGCGGGCCTTAGCATCATGCTGCAACGCTTTGAAACTGGTCGCTTGCAAATTTTTATGTCTTGTGTTGAAACCCTTGAGGAAATGCGTCTCTACCATCGAAAAAATGGACGAGTGGTGCCGATTAAAGACGATCTTATAAGCGCAATGAGATACGCTTCCCTTTCCATAGAGAGGTTTGGAGAGCAAATGAAGAACAAAACGCACTACAGGAAATATGGGTTTGAAAAAGAAATCAAGTACTCCAGTGTAGGGATCGTATAATGGACAAAGAGAAAAAGCATGGCTCATAACCTAGACGACGATGAAATTTTATCAATGGTCGAGGGGGAGATTAACGGTTCCTCTGACTATATGGATTCTGAAATTAGCTCCCAACGCGAAAAAGCAATGGAGTACTTTTACGGGGAGCCTTTTGGAAACGAAGAAGAAGGTCGCTCTCAGGTTGTTGTAACAGATGTTCAAGATACCCTGATGTGGATGATGCCATCCCTGATGCGTATTTTTACAGCTGGTGACAAAGTTGTTAAATTTGTTCCAGAGGGTCCAGAAGACGAAGACGTTGCAGATCAGGCTACTAAATATGTAAACCATGTTTTTTATAAACAAAACGATGGTTTTATGGTCTTATACAATATGTTCCTAGATGCGCTAATGCAAAAAGTAGGCGTTGTAAAACACTATTGGGAAGATATTGAAAAGACCACAACTGAAACATATGAAAATTTAACAAACAACGAATATAATTTATTAATACAAGACGAAAAACTAGACGAAATTGAGCATACGGAAACTGTTGTTTCAAAGCAAGCACTTGACCCTATGACAGGCGAGCCTGTAGAAATCGAAGAGATTTCGCACGATGTTACCTTTGTAAGGTCGGTAATGACCGGTAAAGTCACTGTTGAAAACGTACCTCCGGAAGAGTTTTTAATAAACAGAGGTGCTAAGACGCTTGAAGACGCTAGGTTTATCTGTCACCGTTCGCACAAGTCCAAAAGTGATCTGCTAAGAATGGGCTATGATGCAGACGTTATAGATTCCCTCCCAGGGTATGTCGGAGGTGCTGACGATATTACAACGTCTCAAGAGTACATGGCTCGCCATGCTTACGATGCAACGGATGTCTATCCTAATCAGGCTTCTGATGACTCAGAAATGGTTGTTCAGATATACGAGTCATACATGAAGATAGACATGGATGGTTCTGGTATTAGTGTCTTGCATAAAATTTGTCATGCTGGTAACGAGTTGTTAGATATTGAGCCAATTGATTACATTCCGTTTTCTACAATTTGCCCTATCCCAGTTCCGCACAAGTTTTTTGGATTAAGTGTCGCAGAGACAGTACAAGACATCCAACTTATTCGCTCTACCCTGACCCGAAACTTGTTAGACAATATGTACCTTGCCAACAACGGTAGATTCCAAGTTGTTGAGGGCCAGGTAAACATTGACGATCTTTTAACAAACCGCCCAGGTGGAATTGTCCGTACCCGTAGTCCTAATGCTTTAACGCCTATTGTAACACCTCCATTGAGTGGTGACAGTTTTAAAATGTTACAATACTGGGAGGATATCAAAAGTGGACGCACTGGGGTCAATCCTAAAACCCAAGGGTTGTCAGCTGATGTTTTAAAAACACACGTAACAACGGGCGCAGTAACAGCTGCCTTGACAAATGCACAAGGACGGTTGGAGTTAATTGCTAGGATATTTGCTGACACTGGTGTTAAAAACTTATTTAAACAGATTTACAATCTTATCCAACGCTACGAAGATCGTAAAAAGGTTGTACGTTTGAACAATGAGTATTTTGAAATTGATCCAGGCAGCTGGCGAGAAGACCTAGATGTAGACGTTGAGGTTGGTATTGGATACGGCGACCAAGATG
>Ga0208899_1001338_pt1 | contig 17435 bp, 21 predicted proteins | sample VirMetDEL_Nov_24_FD_184518 | JGI IMG/M metagenome (GOLD analysis project Ga0208899, IMG submission 184518) | Aqueous microbial communities from the Delaware River and Bay under freshwater to marine salinity gradient to study organic matter... | ecosystem: Environmental > Aquatic > Marine >... | reverse complement strand
GAGGTGAAGTTGATCGATGGCGTGTGTCGGGCGTGCGGCCTGGCTGTCAGCAAAATCCCGCGCCAGACAAGCGTGATTACTAAACTAAGCCATGACGCTAAGCCAGAAGGCTATCGAATACATGAATTAAAAGTTGAAAACAAAAAAGGCCATGCTTGAACAGCATAGCCCTGCGCTAAGAGATGATTTTAACAATGGCCGAAAATCCGTCAAGCACAAAATCGCAAGCTAAACAGATACAACGACTTATAAGCCAATCAGTCAAACACACAAATTTCAATTACAGGTGTGTCGCCACCAAATTCAAAGCAGACAAGTGGGCTGTAAGGCAAGACAAAGTATGGCGTCGATGCAGGGACGAATGGTCTGTAGAGGCGTTCAAAGAAGCACGGCAGCGGTATTGGAAATGGAACCAGTTTCAACAGCGGCAGTTCATTGAACAGATGGAGAAGGCGCATGAGCGACGTTAATGGACTACATGATCTGTTCCTAACAGCAGCCGAAACAGACAGGCGCATGCCGCCGGCCATGCGAAAGCAGAAGCTGTCGTCCTGGCCAGACTATCCGCTGGACTGGCATGGCTATGGCTGGACACAGGAAGGTGAGACAATTCTTAAGCCTACCAGCAGACAGATCACAGACTATGATCGGGCCATGCAGCTAACGATTCTGATGGATCAGGATGATCGCAAGCTGGTCTGGGCTGTCGCGCACAGTGCTGCCTTCAAGGCAAGAGGTGCGCCGTGGACACGCCTTGCCAGGATGTTGCAGCTAGGCACGGATGGCAGGGTGGTAAAGCGCAGATACATGGATGCGTTAATGCGCTTGCACTACAGGGCAAGGGCGTATCGATATGAGGTCTGATGCAACTTGATTGATTTTTTATGACAATGGTGTTGCCAAAGGCACGAAATCTGGTATCGTTTCGATATGCTGGCGCAAGATATGGTTGCAAGGTGCAACCTGACGCAACCAGCGCAACCAATCAGGACATGAAATGCGGAAGTATCAGCCGTCACAAGTTGACTGGCCTGCTATTAGAGCGCGTATAGAAGCCGGTGAGGGCTACACTAGCGTGGCCAAGGACTTTGAGGTCACAAGGCAGGCCATACAGAAGCGCTGCAACCGTGAAGAGTGGCTAAAGGGCAAGGACCGCACCATTGCTGTGCGCCGTGAGTTGCACAAGCGCAACCAAATGCTGGCGAATGCAACCGCGCAACCTGACGGGCAACCGCAACTGGTTGCAGGGGCGCAACCATCGCAACCTGTGATGCTAAGAGATGACAAACGCAGGGCAATCGTTGAGATGCTTGGTGAAGGCGTGCCAAAGGTTCACGCTGCCGCTATCGCTGGTGTGAGCGAGGCCACGCTTCATAGGTGGGTGAACGAGGACGAAAAGTTTAAGAGCGAGGTACGCGCAGCAGAAAGCGCGGCTGTCGCTCTCAGGGTGCGCCGGATCGGAAAAGCCGGTGAAAAGGACTGGCGTGCCGATAGCTGGTACCTAGAACGCACACAGAGGGCTGAGTTTGGCTCTGACAGCCAGAAAGGTGGCGGGGTAGCGGTGCAGATCAACATCGAACGTGGTGGCGATACAGAGGTGATTGACGTCACACCTGGCAGCTAAACTGGACTGCATCTGGACTGAGCATAAGCCAGCCATCAGCAAAGCGTTGTAGGCTCTGCGTTACAGGACACAAGACCACCGGACTACTAAGCCGGTTCGGATTTATACGGCCCCCGTGGCATGCCCCCAGGCCAGCCGTCGCGCGGCGACGAAGGCGATATATAAACACGCCCGCTTCTACAAAATCACAGGGTTTCAGGTTGCATGGCAGAGAGTTTCGCGCGGCGCATGATGGCGCAGCGGCTAATGACAGATGCGCGTGCAACGCCGTTCAGCGACAGTGCTGGCTTTGGCGGGCGTTCGACGCCTGACAGTTTGATCAGGGCCGTGCCTGATGCTGTCGATGCGTCCTTGGCAAATGAGGCGGCTGATCTGGGGCGTGTGGCCTATGGCGGTGCTGCGATGGGATCGTTGTTCTTGCCGGGTGCTGGCGTGACAGATGTGTTTGGCTATGCGCCTGATCCGTTTAATCAGGGCGAGTATTTGCCCAGCTTTGGCGAGAATGTTGCCCAGGGCAATTATTTAGATGCGTTGATGCAGACTGGCGGCGTTGCTGGTGATGTTGCGATGGCGGCTGGTGCTGTATTCCCGCCTGCCTTGCCTGCTGCGACTATGCTTGGGACTGCATTAAAGGCACCACGGGCAGCTAGGGTTGCCAGCGCTGCTGATGTTGTAGACACGGTGGTCGATGCAGATGAAATGAAGACGGTGCTTGATTTGCGTGCAGATCAAATGCAGTTGCCGCCCAAAGACAGGCTACAGCCGTCTGGTGAAGCGCCGATATTTGATATCCAAAGTGTCCCAGGCCAGAATCGCAGTCCGTATGAGCGAAATTTGCCGGTTCAACAAGAAACGCCCGTGCCTCGCGCCCCAGAAGGGGCAAAGCTGCCACTGAACAATCGTGGCGCGGCTGTTATTGAAAGGTCTGACCAGATTGCCGACGTTTTGGCTGACAGGGCGCGTCCGTTTGTTGGCACAAATGTGCAATATTTTTATCACACAGGGCCGTTGATTGAAAAAGCTGTTGCTTTGGGGATACCTGAAGAGACAGCCAGGCAGCAGCTTAAAAAGTTCGCTTTGAACTACGCAGCCACAAGCCCTAGGACGATGACAGAGCAAAATTTGCGGAATGCTTCACTCGTATCCGCGAAACAACAGCGCGGGATTGAGTTGACTGACATGGTTGGCCCTGGCGGTGAGGGGGTCAATGAAAAGGGTTATCCGATGATGATAAACCCTGGCGGCATACACAAAAAACTGGTCGATGAAGCCGCTGGAGATGGGCTGAACTTTAACACCAATCCAAAGCCAGCAACATTTGCTGAAAATGTAAGCGGCAATCTGGCTGGTGTGACTGCTGACACCCACGCCATTCGGGCCGTATTTGACGCCATGAATGAAATTGAGCCTGGTTCAATTCCCATTGAATTTATTGGCGGCAAAAATGCCAAGGCCACCAAGGAGATGCGTGAGCAATATTTGGCCGACCCGTCAAGCCTTGATCCGGCGACAATGATCAATGATACCTTGGCGACACAAAAAATTGCCGGTGAATCTGTTCAAACAGAATACGCGATATTCTCTGACATTTACAAAAAAGTTGCAGAGCGACTGGGTGTTCAGCCTGCCGAAGCCCAATCACTTAGTTGGTTCGCCAATGGTGACAAAACGGGACTAGCTTCAGAGCCAAAAACGATTGTTGAGTTGATTGACGAGCGTGTTGATGTGACAGCGCAGGCGCTAAATCAATCAAAAGACGAGGTTTTCAAAAAGTTTATGCAGGGCAGCATACCGTTGCTGTCGGTAGGTGGCCTGACTTTGCTTGATACAGGCGCAATGCAGCAAGCTGCATCAGGCGAAAGTGACGGCGGGTCGATCTTACCAGATGCAGGCGTGCTGTAGTGGCCCAGAAAACAATCAAGCTGGACTACACGCCACAACCAAAGCAGGCGTTGCTGCATAAGTGTCGTGCCAAGCAGATATTGTTCGGCGGGGCTGCTGGCGGCGGCAAGTCGCATAGTGGGCGCTGGGACATCATCGGCTTTTGCTTGGAGAACCCCGGCTTGCAGGCGTTCATCTTCAGGCGTTCATTGCCTGAACTTGATAGCAACCACATACAGCCGTTGAAGAAGGAAATGCCGTCAGAGCTTGGCACCTTTAATGAAACGCGCAAACGATACGAGTTTTATAACGGCAGCACGATCCAGTTTCAGTATCTGGAGCGCGACAGTGATTGTGATAGGATCCAGGGAACAGAGATACATATAGCGCTGGTTGATGAGGCGGGTCAGATGACGCCCTATCAGCTTGGCTATATCAAGTCGCGTATGCGTCTAGGCAACTTTCAGGCCAAGCAAGCAGAGTTTCTGCCGCGCTTGGTGATGACGGCCAACCCCGGCGGTCAGAGCCATAATTTCTTGAAGGCGCTGTATATCGATCCGGCACCGGCTGAGAGTTATTTTTACGACCACACCATGCGTGATCCTAATAATGCCGCCGACAAGGGCTGGTTGACGATGTACATACCGGCCAAGATGGCCGACAACAAATATATTGACCCGTCATATGCCTCTAGTTTTAGCGCCTTGCCTGAAGAGTTGGGCCGCGCCCTGCGTGAAGGCGACTGGGATTTGGTCGTTGGCAGCTTCTTTGGCGATGTGTGGAAACGCGATCTGCATGTGATCAGGCCGTTTGATATTCCTGAACACTGGACACGGTTCAGGTCATTCGACTGGGGCAGCGCATCACCTTTTTCCGTGGGGTGGTGGGCTGTCGCAGACGATCACGATGAGTTCCCTGATGGCGCATTGATTCGCTACCGTGAATGGTATGGGTCATCAGGGCGTCCAAATGTCGGGCTAAGAATGACCGCAGAAGAGGTCGGGGCCGGTATTCGCAGCCGTGAGCGCCATGAACGCATTGATTTCAGCGTGGGCGATCCAAGCATATGGAAATTTGATGGCGGGCCATCGATTGGTGAGCGTCTGAGCAAAATGGGCGTCAAGTTCCGGCGTGCTGACAACAGCCGGATCAATGGCTGGGATCAGGTGCGCCAGCGCCTGATAGGTGATGATGGTATCCCAATGCTTTATGTTTCAAGCGAGTGTACTGACACCATCAGAACGCTGCCGGTTCTTACGCACGACAAACACCGACTTGAAGACATTGACACCACGCAGGAAGACCACGCGGCTGACGACATCCGTTATGCCTGCATGGCGCGTCCGTGGCAGCGCAGAGCGCCGGAAATAGATGAAGACCCGTGGCGCCCACCCACCATTGAAGAAATGATGGCGGGGCTGGAGAACGCGACCAAGCCGCAAGGCTGGAGATTGTAAAAAAACGCCCCCGAAGGGGCGTCCTAAGTTTAGGGGATGACTACAGTCCAAAGACCGTTGTCCTCCTGTTTTAGTTCACCAGGCACCATGTAGCCGAAGTCGAAACCCTCGTCTTCAAGCCATTGGCCCTGTTCGTGTGCTAATTCAGCAACGAACTGTGCTTCATCTTTTGTTCGGTACGAGTACCAACTGACCTTACAACCATATTCCGTGCGGACAGGTTTGGGGTAGGTGGCGTTATACCATCTTGCAGGCATGTCGTGTCTCCCTATACTATGTCAAACATCGTTTATTGCTTTAGAAGCAATAACTTATTATAACACACTTAACTCAAAAAGTCAATTTGCCTAAATAAGGTAATGTATTGACTTGTTTCTTGAGGGTCGAAATTTGGCTGAATCCTATACATATGACCGTGAGCCTACCAAAAAGGCTGATCGTGCGGCGTATTGGAATGATCAGATCAGGCGTGCGCGTAAGTTTGAAGAAACATGGCATGATCGTTGTTTCGACATCATAGACCGCTACAGGGATGACACCCCGGAGCGCACCACGCGCGAAACGCGGATGAACATCTTCTATTCCAATGTGGATACGCTGAAGTCGAGCCTGTATTTCAAGACGCCAAAGCCGCGTGTCACACGCCGTTTCAAGGACCAAGACCCCATCGGGCGCGTTATCTCGACTGTCTTGCAACGCGGTTTGCAGTATCAGCTTGATGTCTACAACTTTGATGCCGCTGTCCGGCGTGTGGTTGAGGACATGCTGATTGTCGGGCGCGGCGTCATGCGGATGGTCTATGAGCCGCTGCTGGTTGAAGGCGATCCAGAGCGCATCCCGCTGCAAGTCAACAATGTCATGGGCATTGGCGAGGTAGCACCAGGCCAGATGGGCGAGGTGCCAATCGGGCAGTCCTTTGTGGACCGTGAGGGCAACCAGGTTGATCAGGAAATGGTCAAGATGGACCCGATGGGCGCGTTCATGGAAGGCAATCCCATTGAATATATCGGTGAGCAGTCAATCAGGTGTGAGTATGTACATTGGGCTGATTTCACCATGTCACCAGCCAGATCGTGGGAAGATGTGCATTGGATTGCCTTCAGGCACCTGATGACACGCCAGGAACTGGTTGATTACTACGGGGCCAAGGGTGAGCAGATCGCGCTCACATACCACGGGGATACAAACAGCGGCTATGATGACAATCAGATGCCGGACATGGCTGAAGTCTATGAAATCTGGGACAAGCGCAGCCTGAAGCAGATATTTATTGCCACTGACTTTGATGACATTCTGGAAGAGTTTGAAGACCCGTACAATCTGGAAGGCTTCTGGCCTATGCCAGAGCCGCTTTATGCCATCAGCACGACAGACACCACGCTGCCTGTGCCTGAAATCCTGACATATGAAGACCAGCTATTTGAACTTGATCTAATCACACAGCGGATTGCCAGCCTGACAGACGCGCTCAAACGGCGCGGCGTGTATGACGCATCATTCCAAGAGTTGCAGCGCCTGGCTGACGCATCAGACAATGAGTTTGTGCCGGTGGACAATATGGCAATGTTGCAGGCCGGTGGCGGCTTGCAGAACGTCATGCAAGAGGCACCGCTGGACAATCTGATCAAGGCGCTGGCGCAGCTTTATCAATCGCGCCAGATCGTGGTGCAGACCATCTATGAAATCACCGGCATATCGGACATCATGCGCGGCCAGTCGGCCAGCCGTGAGACAGCCACAGCGCAGCGCATTAAAGGCCAGTTCGGGGCCATGCGCCTTGTAAACCGGCAGCGGCGGGTTGAGCAGTTCCTAGACCAGATCATGGAACTGAAAGCCGAATTGATGGTTGAAAACCTAGAGCCGTCACTGCTGTCACGCATTACAGGCATTGAGATACCGCCAGAGGCCGTCGCAGTCATGCGTGATGAGCGCCTGCGCTCTTACCGTATCTCTGTCGATACTGAGGAATCTGGCGCAATGGACAGCGCATCAGAGCAGCGCAGCCGCACAGAGTTTCTGACAGCCTCTGTGCAGTTTCTGCAAGCCATCGGTCCAATGGTGCAAAGCGGTGCTATCGGCTTTGACCAGGCAAAGCAAATGCTGCTGTTTGCAGCACGGGCCTTCCCTGGCGCACGCGATCTGGAAGAAAGCCTAGAGAGCATCCAGGCACCGCAGGCAGGGCCAAGCCCGACAGACAAGCTGGTAGAGGTTGAAGCCGCCAAGGTGCAGGCGCAGACACAGCAGGCAGCAGCGGACGCACAAGTGAAGGTTGCACGCCTGCAACTTGACCAAGAGAAAGCAGCGCAAGATGCAGCATTCAAGCAGCAAAAGCTGGAGATTGACGCTGCGAAGGTTGTGACAAGCGGATGAAGAACACTGAGGCCGTTGGCAAAATCACATGGCTGATGGGCCAGAGTGAGGCGCACTGCAATTGGACTGTGGACGATATCCACCGCCTGATTCTGCCGCCGGTTGCCTTGCAGCAGTTCCGTATTTGGGAGGCCGACAGCCACCCTGTCGGTTTTCTTACCTGGGCGATGCTGAGTGACGAGGCGCAGCAGGGCTATTGGGATGGCACCAGACTGTTGCAGCCGGATGATTGGCAGGCTGGCGAAAACCTGTGGCTAATTGATTTTATCGCGCCCTATGGCGGCGTCAGGCAGATGGTCAAAGAGGGCCGCAATCATCTGCGTTCAATATTTGGCCAAGGCGTCATGGGACGCGCAAACCGTATTAGCAGGGGCAAGGGATGGTTCGCAGTTACTTAATTGAAAACCGCATCTGCCGTCAGGGCGATGGTGCAGGCGTTGGCGGTGATGACGTTGATCGTTCTGATCCGCGTGCAATGGCGGCAAGAGAAAAAACTGCTCGTGAAAACCTCGGTTTTGTTGGCGATGAAGGCCGCGATCAATTTGCTGCACTTGCAGCTAGTGATACATTTTCTGGAATACGAGAAGCAGAGCGTGCCGCAGCAGAACGCCAAGCAAAAATGCAAGCCTTCACGCGCAATCAAGAACGAGCAGCTGCCAACGCCGCGTCTTCCAGTCGTGACACACAGTATGATAATTCTGATCTAAGTGCTTTTGGCGGGGCAGGGCGTAATATCCCAAACGCATCTACAGCGGCAAGCCGCCAAGCTGCTTTGTCTAATCTGCTCATTCAAGGCACTGGCAATGAGAACATTGACGGACGGAACGTTTTATCAGATTTGGAAATCAGATCGCAAAGTCCGTTTGGCGGCAGTAGGGCTGGCAACATAGCTGAAATGGCTTTTTCTATGGACCCCAATGTTGTGCCAGTTGTGAACGCTAAAACCAATATGATCGTTGGCTATCAGAATGATGGACGGTACACGGGTCGCCCTGGCTTTGATCCGGTCCAATCAGGCTTTTATGGTGGCCAAGGCATCTATGGTAACCGCGGTAGGTTTGATGATGAAACTGGCGCTTTCTTCATTGATCCACTTGATCCGTCGTCTGACAGCCCCGACCCACAATACGATGAGCAGGAACGGGAACGCCTCAGAAGGTTGGCCGCTGAACAGGAGCAAATTGCTGATCCTGGCACCACTACGCCGGAACAGATTGATGATCTGGCAGTCAACTATCTGCAAAGCCCTTATTTCAACTATAGCGGTCCAGGCAATCTGTTTCAGCCATATGGCTATGCAGCCAACACCTTGGTTGATCTGCTGCAAACGCGGAACATGACCATGCCTGATGAGGCTTCACCGAATTTCAATTTATTTGGCAACCCAACGGATTTTAGATGATCGAAATAGATATGGATCGCGCTGACCAAGCCTTTCAGGCGCTGTCAGAGCAAGAAAAAGAAATCATTCGCGAGGCGCTGGATAGCCCACTGGCTGGCGTGATGAACAAGATATTCCCAGAAATCATGCAGGCCATTGGCAGCTTCAACAAGCCGCGCCGTAAGATGGATGCACAGATGCGCCAGATGGCGGCAGGGATGCTAATGCGATGACCACATATGTATACCGGGACGGCAAGATCGTTCCCAAGTCAAGCGCCGCCCCCAAGGGCGGCGTTTCCATTATGAGGGACATTGAGCCTTACCAAAACATGAAGGATCGCGGCTGGATCACCAGCCGTTCACAGCACCGCGAGTTTTTGCGGCGCAACAACTTTGTCGAGGTCGGCAACGAGCAAAACCACTTACTGGATTAAAGGACAAAACAAATGCAGCTTGATAGCACTCCTGAAGTTGAGGCAACGACCCCAGCAGCGGAGCCAGCAAGGCCCGAAACCGTAGCCGAAACACTGGCAAAAACACTCCAGTCATTTGAAGGTGAAGCCGAAGAGGCGCAGCCAGCAGAAGAAGTTGACACGCTGCCAGAAGCACCGGCCCCTGATGTCCAGCCTGATGAGCCTGAAGAGCCTGAAGATGAGGCTGAAGAGCCGGATGAAGCAGAGCCTGAAGAAGTAGAGGCTGAAGAGCCAGAGGCGCTGGCCGCGCCTAATCATTGGCCAAAAGATTTTGCCGGAAAGTTTGAAGCGCTTGAGCCTGCTGCACAGCATATGTTCATGGAGCGCTACAAGGATTTAGAAGGCGATTACACAAAGAAAACGCAAGCCTTGGCGCAGTATCGAAAGCGACAGGAAGCGTTTGATGAAATCATGCAGCCGCACAAGGCAGACTTTGAGCGTGCTGGTATGGATGAGGTGGCAGCGGTGCGACAACTGCTTGCCGCCCATGACTATCTGCGTAAAGACCCTCAAAACGCTATCAACTGGCTTGCAAACCAGTATGGCGTGGATGTGGGTGCAGTCGGCAACGACCCAGCACTAGAGGATGAATATGCAGACCCGCAAGTAAAGCAGTTGCAGCAACAAGTTGCCCAGCTAACTGGCTTTATACAGAATCAACAGACACAGCAGCAGAGCCAGGTACAGGCCAGCACGCAGTCACTGATTGACCAATTCGCAGCAGAAACTGATGCAAACGGCAATCCAAAGCACCCGCACTTTGAAAGAGTGCGCGGCGTCATGGGAACGCTGATCAGTTCTGAGAATGCCAAAGACTTAAACACAGCGTATGAGATGGCGGTCTATGCCGATCCGGAACTGCGCCAAGAGCAAGTCAAGGCGATGGCCGCAGCACAGTCGCAAGACAGTGTGAAAACAGAGGCGGTCAAAAAGGCGAAGAAAGCAGCCAGGTCAAAAGTCAGAGGCAGTGCAACACCAGCCGCGCCAGCGCTACCAGCCAATGCGTCTATTCGTGACACAATCAATGCGTCAATCCGACAACTGGAAAATGGAAGGAGCTAGCCAATGGCCAGCCCGAATCTTTCAGAAATCGTCACGACCACGCTACGCAATCGTAGCCGGACGCTTTCTGACAACGTGAGCAACCACAACGCACTGTTGCGGCGCTTGCGCGAGAATGGCAATCAAACGTCTGTTACCGGACGCGATATTGTTCGTGAGCTTGAGTATGCCGACAATGGGACTGTGCAGTTCTATTCAGGCTATGAGACACTTGATGTTTCACCATCAGACGTTCTGTCTGCTGCCGTCTTTGACTACAAGCAGCTTGCCGGTAACGTCACCATCTCTGGCCTAGAACAAGTCAAAAACTCTGGCACAGAGGCCATCATCAATCTGCTTGAGGCACGCATCAATGTGCTTGAAAAGTCGATGATGAACAGCCTGTCCACATCAATCTATTCAGATGGCACTGGCACATCTGGCAAAGAGATTGGCGGCCTTCAGCTAATCGTGGCTGATGCAGGCACCGGCACAGTAGGTGGCATCAACTCAAGCACTTACACCTTCTGGCAAAACATCCAGACCACTGCAACGTCAAGCGCGTTCAGCACCTCAAACGTCCAAGCAGATATGAACAACATCTATCTGCAACTGGTTCGTGGCGCTGACAGCCCTGACCTAGTGATGGCTGGTACCAATGCCTACAAGGCGTTTCTGGGTAGCCTTCAGGCCATCCAGCGCATCACAAGCGACGATCTGGCCAACTCTGGTTTCACCAGTGTCCAGTATCTGAACAGCGATGTGGTGTTTGATTCATCTTGTAACACTGACCGGATGTATTTCCTGAACACAGACTATCTGCGTCTGGAAGTTGCTGCATCCCGTGACTTTGTTCCAGGTGAAGCAAAAATGTCCGTTAACCAAGACGCAATGGTGACGCCAATGTTCTGGTCAGGAAATCTGACCTGTTCAAACCGCGCTCTCCAGGGCGTGATCCACACTTAAAGGAGAACTGTTATGACTATTGCAGCAGTAATGGGGATTGACCCCACAGCAGTTGCTGACACTCCTGAATTTCAGTTGGGTCAGCTTGGTGCCATCGTTGACGACACTAACGGCACACGCATCTACAAATATGTCCAGTATGACACTGGCAGTGGAAGCGTTGCAGCCGTCAGCGGTAACGCCGCATATTACTACACCTTAGATGGCTACAAGTTGTTCAAGGTGACGTCTGATCTGTCCGACTCTATTGAGATCGGTGCAGGCATTCTGCAATCAGCGCCGACTGACGGCCAGTATTGCTGGGTGCAGATCAAGGGCATGGCGACCATGAACGCAGCCCTGACAGCAGGCGCTGACGGTGATCCGCTGACGCCAACTGGTTCAGCAGACGGCAAGCTAGATGTTTCAGCAGATGTCACAGATAACGTCTGTGCCATTGCTGGCGACATCAGCGACAAGGAAATCATCTGCGATTTCCCAATGTAAACCCACGGGGGCGGGGCAACTCGCCCCCTTTCTATGCAATCGGGAGGATTGATATGAGCGAAAAAGGCATCTTTTTCGAGCGAGAACTTAACGGCCAAAAGCGTGACTTTTGCCGAATTGAAATTCAAGGCGTGCGGGACATTTGGGAAGGGCCAGCGCGGCCAGAAGATTTGCAGCGCTTTCCTGCCGAATGGAAAGCGTACAAAGGCAAAAAGAAAAAGCCGCGCACCAAAGGCACCGGCCTAGCAGAACTGCCAGGCATGACAGAGCCGCGCCGGACTGAACTTGAATTGCACGACATTGAAACGATTGAAGCACTGGCAGCAGCAGAAGAGACAACGCTGCGCGGTATTGGTGAGCCTTATGTCGAACTTGCCAAGATTGCCACGCTGCAAGTCGAAGCGACAAAGCAAAAAGACGACCTAGTGGTTGAGGTGGCTGTAGCAGCCCAGACCTTGGCAGAAGAGGTGACACATGAGCCTGCTGACGATAGCGCAGAACGTAGCTGACTTTACCGGGTTTGAGCGTCCGACAACTGTTGTCGGCAACACAGACCCGATTGCACGGCAGTTGCTGGCCTTTATCAATCGTGAGGGCAAGCAACTAATGCGGTCAAACAACTGGCCGATTCTGCTGAAGGAACACACTTTCAGCACCGCCAATGGCACGCAAAGTTACGATCTGCCGACTGATTATGATCGGTCTGTCGGCTCAACAATGTACAACCGCACCGATCTGGATCAGATGGTCGGGCCTATCACGCCGCAGCAATTCCAAAAAGATCGCTACGGCACTGCATCTGCTGGCATCACGCAAAAGTTCCGTTTTAAGCCAAGCAGCAATGCGCTCAAGTTCGATGTCACGCCAACACCGACATCAACAGAAACCATCGGATATGAGTATGTCAGCGGCCACTGGTGCCAATCAGCAAGCGGCACATCACAAGCCACAATGGCTGCTGATACCGATATTGGCATTCTTGATGAAACACTGATTGAGATGGGCGTCACTTGGCGGTTCAAGCAGAACCACGGGCTGACCTATGATGAGGATTTCAGGCAGTACCAGCTAGAACTGCGCCAATCCATTAGCCGCGCAGGCGGTGCGCCGGTCATCAGTTTGGATGACGCCAGACGCCTGTTGGTTAGCCCTTATTCTTACAATCTGCCTGATAGTGGGTACGGGGCCGTCTAATGCTGCAAGCGCTGCCGACATCACGAGGCTATCGCGTCAAGGCGGTCAGCGTGCCAGCCCCTGTGGGTGGCCTCAACAGCCGTGACAGTATTGATGCAATGGCACCGACAGACGCGCTGATCATGTCCAACTTTTTCCCAACGGTGGAGAAGGTCACCCTGCGCGACGGCTACACCAGTTTTTGTACAGGGATCGGCACCGGCAATGTTGAAACACTGGTTGAGCATAATGCTGGCGCGAACCGGCAGCTTTTGGCGATCGGTAGCAATGGCACGCTTTACCAGATCGACAGCGGGTCAGCGGTCAGCAAGAAAACCGGCCTTGCAAACGGCAGGGCAGAAAGCATTGAGTTCAATAACAACACCATCTTTGTGCCGTCAGGGGCAAACGTGCCTTTTAGCTGGGACGGGTCAAGCGCCAGCGATTTGTCAATCACGCTGTCTGATAGCGTCAACGCCAACACGCTGACCGGCGTACACGCGCACAAGAACCGTGTTTATTACTGGACCGGCGACAGCCAGAACTTTTATCACAGCGCCACTGTGGACACCTTTCAGGGCAACTTTACCAAGTTTCCTGTTGGCCTGGTCGGCACATTCGGCGGCAACATCATTATGATCAACACCTTGACCATCGATGGTGGTGAGGGCGTTGATGATCTGCTTTGCATCGTGATGACATCGGGCGAGGTGCTGCTTTACTCTGGCAGCAACCCCAGCAGCGATTTCGCCCTAGTTGGTACATTTAGGATTGCAGAGCCAATTAACGAAAAACGCGCCATTGCCAAGCTGGGCGGCGATGTGATCGTGATGACTAAAGAGGGTTATCTGCCTTTGAGCCAGGTTGTGCGCCAAGACATTGTTGGCAACAAGGCAGCAGCCATTTCAGAGAAAATACGCGGCACGGTCATTAGCCAGGTCAAGGCCACCGGCACGACCACCGGCTGGCAGATATTTGTCAGCCCAGATGGCGACAAGGTGATTTTTAACTACCCGACAGGCGACGTTGATCCGTTCAACCAGCATGTGTTCAACCCGATCATCAGGGCGTGGTGCATCTTTGAAAACATGCCAGCCCACGTCTGGGGTCAGTTCAACGGCGATACATATTTTGGCAGCGCGTCAGGCGTGGTTTTCAAGGTGGGCGGTGATGCAGATAATGGCGCAGACATTACTGGTGATTTGGCTACCGCTTACAACTATTTCGGCGACAGGGGCGGCGTAAAGCGCTTTAGCAGCGTGCAGCCAATACTGGATGGGGAAACAACGATTGATTTTTCATTCGGTGTGGGCGTCGATTTAGGATCACCCCGCGCTATTGATGTCACGCAAGTCAGTTTTGCATCAAACTTAGCGGCTTGGGATACCGCCACTTGGGATAACTTTTTCTGGGCTGATACCACGGGCGCTGGCGTGACAAAGCGGCGCAAAGCGGTCAATCGGCTTGGCTACTCCAGTGCATTGCGGATTCAGGTCGCAACTAGCACCCAAACAATCAGCTTTATCAGCGCTCACTATACATTTGCACCAGGGGGGCCAATCTAATGGCATTTTCCGGCGGTACGTTTTCACGGACATTTGATTGCACGACAGATCGTGACAATGGCGTCAAAATCCTTGCGTCCAAGTTTGATACAGAACTTGATGGCTTTGCGACTGGCCTGTCCACGACCATCTTGAAGGACGGCACGCAGACATGCACGGCTGCGATCCCGTTTGCTCAAGGCATCACCCTGCCTGACAACAAGACCATTGTCCTTGGCACAAACAGTGACATCACAATTCAATATGATGAAACGACGAATGACAGCCTAGAGATTGCAGCCAATGTAGAAGGCGCAGCGCTTGGCATCGTACTGAAAGCCGACCAAGGCGATGACAATGCAGACCAGCACAAGCTGAACATTGCTGACGGCGGCACACTGACGCTTGGTAGCAAAATCAGCGGCAGCTTTGTCAACTATCTCACACACACGCCCAACGCCACAGTTGCTGACAGCACAACGGCTGTTGCAGGCAATCTGACAGTAGGCGGTGATCTGACGCTGGGGTCAGGCGCTGTGATTAGCGAGGCTGAACTAGAGGCTATTGACGGCGTTACAGCAGGCACTGTGACGGCATCCAAGGCTGTCATCGTAGACAGTAACAAGGACATTGCCAGCTTCCGTAACGTGACGCTGACCGGCGAGTTAGATGCTGGGTCACTGGACATCAGCGGCGATGCGGATATTGACGGCACACTTGAAGCGGATGCCATGACGTTGAACGGCACGGCGATCACAGCCACAGCCACGCTCGACACAGGCATATCAAACAACAACGTGCCAAAGTTCACCAGCGGCGTGGCAGATGATGATTTCTTGCGCGTGGCTGGCACGTCTATTGAAGGCCGGTCTGCATCAGAGGTGCTGTCTGATATCGGCGGTCAAGCCAGTCTGACATTCGGCATCAGCAACACGAATGCCGTCAAGATTGACAGCAGTTCAGTGGCTGATGATGAGTACGCGCGGTTCACAGCCAGTGGACTGGAGAGCCGGTCAACATCAGAGGTCTTGTCAGACATAGGTGGCCAAGCTGCTTTGACGTTTGGCATTTCAAACACCAACGCAGTCAAAATTGATAGTTCATCCGTTGCAGATGATGAATATGCCCGGTTCACCGCTAACGGCTTAGAAAGCCGGTCAACTAGCGAGGTGCTGTCTGACATTGGCGCACAGGCCACGCTGACTTTCGGAATATCCAATACTAATGCAGTCAAGATCGACAGTGCGTCTGTCGCTGACGATGAGTATGCGCGGTTCACTGCAAATGGTCTGGAATCCAGATCGACATCGGAGGTGCTGTCTGACATCGGTGCCACCACAGCCACTGATGCGGCCAACGAGGCCACCGCGTTAGCGATAGCCTTGGGCTAAAGGAGAAAACGAATGGCTAACACCTTCAAAGTGGTATCGCATGATGTGATGCCAGCCAGTTCTGGCACGCCTGAAGACTTGTACACCACGCCTGGTAGCACCACCACGATTGTCTTGGGTATGGTCTTGGCTAATGTACACACCAGTCAGGTGACGGCCAGTGTGAAGCTGGTCAGCGACACATCTGGTGGCGGCAGGGCTGCGACAAACACCACTACGTTTTTGCTGAAAGACGCGCCCATTCCTGTTGGCAGTTCTTTAGAAATTCTAGCTGGCAATAAAGTGGTTTTGGAAACCACAGATCAGATTGAGGTTGATTGTTCTGTCGCTGATAAAGTCAGCGTAACCATGAGCATCATGGAGATAACCTAATGCCCTATATTGGTCAGCAAACAGCCGATAATTTTCAAAGCACAGTAGCAGTTCAGCGCTTTAATGGTGATGGCAGTGATACGACATTCACCCTGACCACAGCAGTATCATCTGTGCAAGATGTCCTTGTGTCTGTTGATGGTGTTGTCCAAGACACTGCGGCATACACCATTCCTGACGGCACCACGCTGACATTTACTGCTGCCCCATCTAGTGGCACCGGCAATATCTTTGTGAACTACCTTGCTCCACAGGGTGCAACAATCACACCCGCTGCTGAGAACAAGGGCAACTTCAAGGGTGGTGGCCTGTTCCGTACCAACGCACAGTCGTTGACTGCTGACACAACCATCCTTGCAACTGAGAACGCAAACGTGACTGGCCCGTTTACTGTAGCCAGTGGCGTAACCCTGACCGTTGAAAGCGGTGGAACATTGGTGACGCTATGAGTGTATTGAAGGCAGATACCATCCAGAGTACAGGTGGCGGTGCGGCTACGCTGACGAAGCAATACGCCACTAAAATGTGGGTTAATTTTAATCAGGTAACTCCTGCGACTAGAGACAGTTTTAATGTAAGTTCATTGACCGATGTGGCAACTGGAAAAACAAACGTAGTAATGACTAACGCTATGAGTGACGGGAATTATTCAGGAAGTTATTTTACAAACGCTGTCAACGGCACAGACCAGTACCATTTTGGTAATAACTTTGCAGGAGGATTTGGAAACAGTGCTTCTACAGGTGGTAGAACTACAACAACTATTGTTACAGCCTCTTACGGCTCTGCTTATGTAGACGCATCACAGGTAGATGTCACAGCTATTGGAGACCTCGCATGAGTGAAGTAAAGACAAACAAAATCTCCAGCCTTGCGAGTAACAACGACATCACCCTCGACCCAGATGGCACGGGCGATGTGATTGTTGCGTCGGGCAACGTGGGCATCGGTACGACTTCGCCGCAAGAACTTCTCCACATCAACGACAGCAGCAGCCCTGTAATTAGGCTAACCAATAGCACCACCGGCACAGGCTCCGGTGACGGCTCTGAGATTATGATTGCCGACGCCGACAACACATTGCGTATTATTAACCACGAAGCTGGTCATATTCGCTTTGATACAAACGGCGCAGAACGTATGCGTCTTGAAAATAGCGCCGTTCTCATGTTCAAAACCGCCACTAGCGATTCAACTCCGGGATTTGCTTTTAAAAGTAGTGGCAGCAACAACTTTGAAGCGGCTTTTATTGGGTCAAGTGACCCAGTTTTGCG
>Ga0208899_1001337_pt1 | contig 17437 bp, 18 predicted proteins | sample VirMetDEL_Nov_24_FD_184518 | JGI IMG/M metagenome (GOLD analysis project Ga0208899, IMG submission 184518) | Aqueous microbial communities from the Delaware River and Bay under freshwater to marine salinity gradient to study organic matter... | ecosystem: Environmental > Aquatic > Marine >... | reverse complement strand
ATCTTCAATTTCTCCATAAATGTCTTTAGCGAGAAAAACATCCTCTTTCTCAAAGGCTAATCCGATAGTGTGGTCGCAATCTTTCATGTAAACTTTTTTCCTTTCGTTCAGTTCTTCCCAGTCCCGGAGGTTCTCCCTCCTCACTGGACTTTAATATACCTATATCTCTCAACATTTCAAGTTAATTGTCTCGTTATTTTTAAATACTTTTGTTGACACAACCCTACATGTAGGTATATTAAGGTCCGGTGAGGGATTCCCCTACGCCGAACCAACAGAAAACTAACAAAAACGAAAGGAATGACTATGACTAACAACAATCTTAATGCTGAGGAGCGTATGCGTTGGGTGGCGTCTCAGTTTGCCACTCGCCTTTCTCGCGAGTTTGATCTGCCTGAAATAGCCACTGCTGCGGTTAAGGTAGCCCCGGATAAAATGTCTAATCGCGTCTGCGGAAAAATTTCTGTCGGGGTTGTCCCCACTGGACAGGCAGCGGTAATTATCCGAAACCTCACTGTCGTGATCAAAATCTCCGAGTGCGACCCCTGCGAGTTAAAGAATTCGGACAGAACTCTGGTCTACTACGCAGAGGTTTACTATCACTACGATCACCATAACCGTGGCGGCTCTAACGGCAAGTCTTCTCAGTTCACGATTGCGGTCGAACGGGATCTCCACACCTCGTTCAGCAATCAGAGCGATAGCTTCGATGTCGCATCGATGAGCTACATCGGCCATTCCCGCGATTCGGTCGATAGTGCGATCCGCACCGCCGCTCGCAACGCCGAGAGTGCGAAGCACGAGGGTGATGTCGAATACAAAGAGTAACAAGTTAGATATTTTTTGTTGACTCAGAGTGTGTCATGGATATATTAAAGTCCGGTGAGAGGGGAGTGCCCCCCTCAGGACCGGGGGAACTAAACGAAAGGAAAAAAGAAAGTGAAGACTAAAATCAACCACCATAACGTTAAAGTCGGCGATCTATTCCGCTCGACTTGGGGCTACAACACGACTCACCATGATTGGTACGAGGTTGTTGCAACGACCCCAGCGGGGGTTAGAGTTCGCGAATTGTTGAAAAACAAGGACAGCGACGATGGCAATAACGGGTTTACTCCGCTAGTTTGGCCCGCTACGGGTGATCATCGGTTTGCGGGTCCGGTCAAGTTCAAGCGGGTCCGGCCAACCTACGACGGCGGGTATGCGTTCAAAGTTAACAGCTACAGTAGCGCGTATTCCGACGATGGGACGCCCCGACGTGAAAATCATCTCGATTGATCGAGTAAACGTTATCCCCCGGATTCACCGGGGGATAGAAAGGAAAAGTGAAAGACAAAGACAAAGACAAAATGAACGACAGAGACAAAGTGACAGTGACAATTGCCGACGGCGGAAATGCTTCGGGCGTGACGGGTGGAGTGACTTCCATGCTCGAACTCATAATCAATAAAACGGTTGAGTCGGCAGCAGAGAAGGGGATCGATGTTGAATTTGTTAAATTTGACGGCGATGAGCCAAACCTCAATACTCATTCGTGGGACGTTGTCGGTGACGTTGGCTATGCCTACGACGGCAAGTATGACGAAAGGATTGCCGATAACAAGAAAGGTCTTTGGAACGTAATTAGAAAAGCGTTCGACGACAACTCCATTGTCAATCCAACAATCCGCTACAGTCACGCCCGTGGGTTCCACCTTGAGAGCGGCGTTCATCCTGAAGATGCGGACGTTCTTTGGTCCCATGCGTGCAATTACGTAAAAGATGGTCCCAGTATCCGGGCCGACGATTTCAAGGAAATTCGAAAGGCGATCATTGAGGCCGATTTCCGAGCAATGGAAAAAGAAAGGGCAGAGCGAGCGGTGGCAACGGTCGTGGATCTAATGTCAACCATCAGAACCAGCCACACTTTCGAAGAAGCGATTGATATCGCGTCTGATGCGGCTATGGAAAATCTGGGATTGTGGGAGGTTTTGCTCGACGCTGACGACGAGGGCAAGATCGATCTTGCTAAATACGACATGGAAAACATGCCGCCGAACTGGAAGGTATCGGATCTCCCGGAAGATCTCCGAAAGCTATTTTAGCGAGGCAATTACCTTGAAATGTTGAGACATACGTTAGTATTTTTTCTTTTTTGGACGCTTCAAAGCCTCTATATTAGCATACTCAGTTCGCCACTCTTTGTAGTTGGTCCCCTTTCTTGCATTGACCCACTCTGCCGCTTCCTTGCGGTTGTACCACTTGCCATCGCTACTCTGCCGCTTCCTTGCGGTTGTACCACTTGCCATCGCTATCGGTGAATCAAAAAGATTGCAAGTAATCGATTCGGTTCATGGTTGAAATATAAACTATTACCAAAAAAAGGCACCCCCCACACACGGGGGGTGCCCTCAACTCTTACTAACACGAAACAAATATTTACTTGAACGTCACGTAGTCGCACGAAATGCTTACATTGTATTTGAAAACCCCGGAAGCATCGCTTGATAACTGTTCCCCTCCCAGAGACTCCAACAACGCACGGTGCAGGGTATACGAACCTGCGCCCGACGTAGAACAACCCTCAAGCGTAAGAATAATCTCTTTCTGCGCTTTCGATTTATCGCCACATCCCGTATCCGGGTCGTAGTGTTCGTTAAGCCATTTGTGCAGTGGTTTTCCTGCTTGACCTCTCTCAGTCTCAAGAAAAGTCATGGAAATATTCTGAGGTTTGTAAACTCCCAACTCTCTCGTCCAAGATCCCCGGAGTTGTACTTCCGTGTTGGACCCCGAAATTTCAGGAATGCCGGAGGTTTCGGCAAGCATCTCCACGTCAGAACTACCAATTCCTGAAACTGACCAGAGGTAGGTTTTCTGGAAGGGTGCCATTTCGGCGAGCTTATTGTTATTTATGGTCATTGGACTGTAATTTTAGGTTGTTATACGAGGTCAGCAGCAAGCTGGAAATCGATTGAACTGCTTGTCAAAATAAGGTTGAGGTTAATCTCCTCAACGCTTCGGGTCGGTTTGATGAATACCCATACGTTAAGGATGCCATTGTCTATGTCGGACGCTGAATTGTTGGAATCGTCAACAACAACCCGAAATTCTTCGACTCCCCGACGCGCTTCGACACTGCTCATGTAAGCGTTGATCAGGGCGCGAACTGTAGTCCGGGTGATGTCGTCATTGAGTTCGAACAGGAAATTTTCTTCCAGTGTTCGAATGATTTGCGGTGCAATAGCGAGCAGTAACAGTCGAACATTCATTCGATCTAAAGAACTGGGACGGCGTTGAAGAGTTTTCTGTCCCCAAATGACGATCCCAGAACCGGGCCGAAACTGAATTGGATTAACCCCACTGTCGTAGAGGTAGTCCATATCGCCTGCGTTGTAGCGAACCGCAACATCTTCAACTCCCAAAATTCCGCGTTGAAGACCCGCGACCGGAAACCAAGGCTCATTCACTTCGCCACTTCTCGCATACGCGCCCGCGACATATCCGTCAGGCGCGATTTCGATAGTTCTAGCGTTAAACCTGTCAGTTATTTCGAGGTGCGGGCTGAACATACCGGCGAAACTTGAATTGATGTTGCTCTCGACTTCCCTGAATTCCACGACTTGAGCAGCAGATGCATTAGTTGCGTCATGGGACAGGATCGCAACGCAATCCTGTCGAGCCTCGCAAATGTCAACGATGACTCGTTGAAAACCGGCTGTAGACCAGCCCCCGTCCATGAACAACATCATTGGATAGGATTCTTTGTTTTGGAAAACGTCTGCCGCCGTAATCATATCTGCATCCGATACAGCAGTACCGTCCGATGCGGAAGAAAAAGCAACGGCAGTGAGGTAGGGTAGGGGAACCTGCCCGCCGTTCAAGGGATTATTTTCTGCCCGGATGTAAGCACTGCGCTCCAGTAATGTCTCCACATACATGTTTTTTCCGTAACCGTCGAGTTGACCCTCAACCCTTGAACATATCCATGTCTCTTTGAGAGCGCCCTTGTAGTAAACGTCAATTCCGAATGCTTCAGCTACCGCCGGTTCGTTGATTGTCCGCGTAGCACGGACGTTGAGATCGCCACTGCCTCCGGTTGTAGGAACAATCTCATCAGTTCCTGCCAGTGCCGCTTCCTGCGTTGCACAAAGATACAACAAAGAGGTTGTAGTGTTACTACTCACATAGTAAGTGCGCGTTGCCAACAATCCATCGGGCACGGTTGCGCCCGATGCTGGAGAGATAGCGACTTCGATCCCGGCTACGAAATCGTTAGTAACTTGAATCTCTCCTGTCGTTAAAAGATTAGTCTGCGTTCCGTCAAGATCGACTGTTGCAAGTGCGTGATCGATGAAAACGCTAACGGAAAGATCCTCGTTCCAGACTCCGGGATCTGCTCCCCGAAGCATTACCAGATCGTCTCCCTCAAAGGTGGCATCTTCAGAAACTTCGCCCACGTCCACTCTCGTACCCGTTGCAGTCAGGTAAATTTTTCCATACTCAACGTCGCTCGCAACTGCGCGACGGACCCAAAGTTTATCGGCCCGCTCCAAATAAGCGAGGGCAGAGAAATGCCCAAGGTTCATTCCAACCTCAATTGTTCCCCCCGGCGTTGCCTCATCCAAAAACTCGCCCTGAGTTGTTACAAAAAATGGCCGATCAACTGGCCCTCTTTTGAGAGGCAATACGATTCCAGCATACGCACCCTCAAAATTAGGTACGCGGGAACTTAGGTCGGTTTCTACGATATTTACTCGTGGTGCTGCCATAGTATAAATTTATTTTCGTTGTTATTTGATAACTGCTTTGCGAACGCCCACCGGGAGAACCTCCGGGACATCTTTTGCAGGTACTTGAATTTTCTCTCCCGGAGAAATAATGAAATCTTTACCTTTCCCCAGTTTAACGGGCACTGCTCTCCGCGAAGGGTTGTATAGCAGAACGGTCCCCGCTTTCTTTGCGGTCTTTTTCTTGGCTACCTTTTTAACAGTCGCTTCCTTCGCTTCCTTCGCGTCCTTCTCGTTTTGCCCCGGTTCTTCGATTTTTGAGTCACTCATCAGATTCCTTTTCTGTAATGTAGAAATCCTTGTTAATTTCAGTAATCAAATCTTGCAAGTCGGCTCGAATTGTTGCTTGGTATTGCAATCGCATGGTAACTTCCAAGGAAGACACTGTTCCTTGAGTCGGACCCGATGGAAAGGCAAACTGTCCTGTTTCAATAACATCGATGGTGGGTCGAATGCTCAAGTCCTCGTCGCCGGGGTAGAGGCAAACAACTGGATCGACCCCGGAAGAACATTGAAGTTCCTCAAAACCCGCAACGGTCAACCACTCCTCAACGCCCTCCAACATGTCGAGGGAAGGGGAAATGAATGCGTAAGTAACGTCCACCGTAACTCGCCGCATGTGAAACTTACGGGTTGTGAGTCCTTCCGTTGCCGCCGCTACTGTATTATGCCTGCCTTCGGATTTTTTGATCGCTTGCCGGTTCCACAGGACCAATAGCCAGTTCCGGGCTTTTTTCTGGGCTTGTAGATCTTCGTCGATAGCGGCGGTGATTCGCCTCTGCGTGCCCCATTCGCTGAAAAATTCCAAAGTGGGATCAAATCGAATATCGGCAACGGGGAAATGGCGCAACAAGTGCGCCATTTGCTCCTCCAGTTTCCGCATCACTTTCGATGTCGTCATCGAAGTTAGGTGCTGCTACCGACATGTCTCAACCATATTGACCCGCCAGTTACGCCAGTCACTTTGTAGTCGGAAAGATCCCAAAGTTCCCTCCGCATGGGGCCGGTTAAAACATCTGGTATAGAGGCAAGCCCGCCCGGTATAAAATTGATCAAGTTCGTCTTGCCATACTTTTCGCCCCACTCCCGAAGGCGAATATTGCCAGATTCGTTCTGGTATTCTTTTTTGCGCAACGCACTGCGCCTAGCAGCAAGAATGTCGATTTGCCGATCGATCGAAGGACGAGAAACTTTACTGCGTTCTTTCTCAGCCCTTAGTCTGTTGATCCGGTCGGTAAGCTGGCGAATTTCGTCCGTTGCCTCATCCTTGCCGTCATCGTCCCAGTCATCGTCATCGTCATCGTCCCAGTCATCGTCCCAGTCATCGTCATCCAAACTTTCCCGGTAATGAGCGGTTCGCTCAACTGTAGTTCGTACTTTTCGCATGACGCCTTCCACCACATTTGCTATCTCATCCGGTCTGGGGTCGTTGCTGACGAAACTCTGAATGGCATCGATCGAGGAAGGGTTTTTTCTGTATTCTTTAATAGCCTGCTCGACAAACAGAAAAACTGCCTGATTTTCACGCAAGCGGCGGACGTTGGGATGATATGTCCAGAAAGCATTTGTAAACGAATTAACTCTGTTGTGGCTATCGAGATCTCCTTCATTCAACTCCAACTCTTTAGGTCTCCAGTGTTGTCGTTTTTCCTGTTCAGTAGGAAAGGCGGACTCGAAAAACTTCTGCGATCGATTTTTCATTTTTAGTTTGAGTTTTTAGGTCCGACGTATTTTCGAACAGGCACCTGCCCGCTAGCAGTTCTGCTTAATGTCCCGCTCTGGTGAGAGGCGACTTTGAGTTTTTTACCGCAACCTGAACAAAACGCCCCGCTGCCGAAAACTTTATGTCCGCATGAATCGCAGTAATCTTTCCGGCTTTTTGGACCGCCGTCCGTGAACGGGCGGATAGGACCGCCGTCCTCTTCTTCGCTTAACCCCTCGTTGAGAAGTTTCTTTAGCTCGGCTTTAATTTCTTTCGCTTTCGGACCTGTCCATTTCCGGGCATTACCCAGAAATCGTAAAACTACACCCCTCCCGCTATCGAACATGTAATTGTCGTTTACCGAGTTGAGATCATGCATCGCGTCAAGGTACGGTCTGGCCGCAAAATTAACATTTTCCCATTCCCGTTCGATCTCCGCCGCGATGACAGAAACTGGACGACCCTCGTTGAGAGATTCATTCTTGCCGGAACTCTTCGCCGCCGCGAAAGTTCCTACGGGGCCGCCGTCTTCCTCTTCACTTGTCCTACAGTTGTGGTTTACCTTGCCATTCTTGTCATATTTAAGTTTTTTTCCACAATAGCTGCAAGTGGATTCCTCGTTCAGGAAACCGGGCCGCCAATGCGGACGACTCTCTTGTTCAGAGGGGAAGGCGGACTCAAAAAACTTTCGAGATTTACTGTTCATATCAGAATCTAAACTTTCTGCTTTCAAAGCTTTCGCGTCACGGGATTTTGCGTCGTGAATCAAAGCGTCAATAATGCGCTCTTTCAGGGTTTTCCCTGTTTTCTTGTTTTCGCGCATTCTTTTTTGAAACTGCTTTGACATAGTGACGGATTTTTTGATTTTCGGCCACATCTCTTTCAACCCGCCCTCATTGGTGTAATTCAACATTTCAACAACAAAATCCAATTGCTGGGCAATCGAACTGCTGGTTTGCGTAAAGAACGTGATCAGCGATGCGGTCAGTTGAATAAAATCTTCATCCAACTGCGCCCGTTTCAACTGTGTCCGCTCCTCTTCCGTCAAACATTCCATCAAGCTTTCTAGCTTGGGGTAGGGAATTCTGGTCCCTGCCCTTTTTGGAGGTTCTAGTGAAATGCCTCTCTCCCGTGCAATGTTTTCGAGGGCCGTGACTACCGCCTCGATCATTTTTTTCTTCCCCATCGAAACTTGAGGTAGTTTCGCGGTGTATTTGGAGAATATGGCGACAGTGCTTTTGTCAACGAGATAGTTGTAGGTTTTGTCTGTACCGCGCAACGCTTTCCAAAGCTGGCGGAGCGCCGGTTCGTTGCAGGCATTCAATGCCTCTTTTGCTGCGTAAAGTTGGGCGGCGGCGAGTTGACCACCTTGTCCCAAGAATGCGTTTATAGTTTGCAGGGCGGATGCCGTCCCTATCGGGTCGAGCAAGGACTCGTTTTTAGCCCTTCTAGCCCTAGTGTTGTTTTTTGCCATCGATGTTGAAGTTTTAGATTTAGTTGGTTGTCCCGAACCGCCTGAATCCCGAACCCATTTCACAAGGGTGGACCTAGAAACACCGGCTTTTTCTGCGGCAGATTTATACGTAATATTGCCGCGTTTATACAACGCAACTGCCGCTCGTATCTCCTGCGGGCTATATCTTTTTTGTAAAGAGTTGTCGTTGTTTTTAGCGTTGGGGCTTTTGGTTTGGGGGTTTTTGGTTTGGGGGTTTTTGGTTTGGGGGTTTTTGGTTTGGGCGGAGGTTGCTTTCTTATCGTTCCTCTTTTTGGCCTTTGCGTCCATCTCGGCCTTGATGTCCCCGATGACTTTTCTCGCGTGCGCAATATCCGCTGCCTTGCGTTTAATTTTTCGTACATTTGCCTGCGCTGCCGCTAATTTTTTACTGTCCACTAGCTTTTTGAGAGTCTTGCCGAACTTGCCCTCTTTAGCCATTTTCGTAGCTTTTTGCCGTCCGTATTTTTTTACTAGCCGGGTGAACACGACACGACCTATAAGAAGAACGCCGCCCGCCACAGCAGGTACCGCCTCATCGAATCTATTTGAATCGTAATGGTAATCGAGAATAGGAATCCATTCCAAAGCTTCCCGCAATGAGATTGTAGCTTCACGGGGTTGCCAATGATCGAAGTTGTTTTCCGCCATGTCTGAATCTAAATTACCCCGGAAATGAGTGACAATTTTATAGAAAAACTCAAACAATACCGATCTGGCGGTAGTAAGAACCTACGCAAACCTGTTGATGCGGACCCCGTTGTTAAAATCGATGGGATGGTGGTTTTGGAAAGCAGGTCAAAGAAGAAACCCGTATTTGAGTGCGAAGAGTGCGGTTTCGCTGACGTAGTTGGAATGTTTGTTTCCTGCCCGCTTTGCGATCCGGGCGGCGCTAACTGCCCGTTCCTGCGACAGGGGCAGGGTTGCGGGTTGGATGCTCGACCGTGTCCACATGTCGAAAACCTGTCGTTCGATGCTTGCGAAAAACGGGACAGCAACAGATAATCTATATTGTAAGTATGAGCGAATCCACCGAAGCAGATCGTTACGGCAAAATCCGCGAATCCCTGCCAACCATTTTTTCAACAGCAGAAAGCAGAATCTTAACGGTACACGGCAAATTTGCCTACGATCTCAAGATCTGGTTCCCGGTTCCCGAACAGGGAGATGGAACGTGTTCCGACGTTGAGAATGACAGTGGGGGCGATCGGAGCGTTTACAATCGATTCGGCAACCTAACCCGGTACGGCGATGAGCAATTTGAGCGGGAAGAATGGGACTCTCCAAAGCTGGACAACCGGAACGATGAAGATCGGGCGGATGCTCAGTTCCTCCCCGGCGCGATTACCGAGATACCAGACGATGACAATGACCCCGAAACGCTCAACCCCAACGGACCCGATCCAAACTGGGAGGGGAGGGCAATTATCGCCGGACTTAAACGCGGAATTCGGTATTTCGATAATGGTGGGCTTGGGGGAAGCACAGATCCATACGGCTACCAACAAGAGATTATTCTCATGGTTCCCGAAGCGATTACCGACATGCCCGAAAACTCTAAAGTGGAGGTTACGAGACCGGACGGCGACATTCTCCAGTTTCACTCGCTAGGCGTTTATCGGGAAAAGGGACAATGGAGCGCCGGGTTTCGAAGAGCAAGGCTCATCCCGGCTCAAGACGAAATGCGCCCCAATCCTTAAATCACTTGAGGTAGCCCTTAATTCTGAGCAGTTGAATGCTGTTATAGACGTGCTTACATCCGCCCGGATGCTTGCCCGGATTTCGGTAGGGATAGCCTCCATTCGGCCATCCCGGCGCAGGTATTCCGGGGGGTGGGGTTTTCCTTTTGTACGGTGGGGGCTTCTGACCAATTAGATCACCTTTATTGTAGACCCAAATGCCCCACGTATAATAAAAATCTGGACAGGTACAGTTAATCAAAAAGTTTGCCTTGTTCATAATCGGTTTCTCAAAATGCTTTGCGCCAAGTGTTAGAAACCACCATTTTTTGAGGACGAAATGATTGTCAGGGTCGTCCATTGCGATATTTTTCTCAACCCGCTCCGGGTTACGTAGAACCATCGTCACCGTATGCTCGCCGTTGACGGTCACGCCTTGGTGCGACAGTTGCAGTAAAACATCCCCGTCGTCAGGCCCAATCTGCTTTGCTGTTTCCAGCCGCATCATGCCGGAAGCTTTTGGGGGGATGCGTTTAGCCGAAACTTTACGCATCCCGGATATAATTTCGGGCCTAGTCATATCGCTAAAATTAGCCCATATCGTCAACTACCCAACCCGTTCCAAATTCCCGGTCCAAATAATCAAGCCATCTCCCGTGTTCCTGTATTCCATATCCAAAATTTTTGTCGGAGGGGCGTATCGTCTCTTTCCGGCTCTTTCCGCGAACTGTCCAATAATATGAATCAAATTCAATCAAGTAACGGTTGTCTCTCGCGGATTTTTCCGCATATGCCCGGCCCGACAAAGACTCGTTTGTCGCTACCATCGCTACCGTACGTAACCTCTGAATTTTGTTCATGTCCAAATGTAAACTGGCAGGGCTTATTTGAAATTGTCTCGAAATAGTGAGACAATTAACTTGAAATGTTGAGAGATATAGGTATATTAAAGTCCGGTGAGGGGGGAGGACCTCCGGGGCCGGGAACTGAATTCAACGAAAGGAAAGACAATGGGAAGATCAGTCAGCTATCACTCGAATGCGGCAAAGGTCGTGTTCCTCCACGACGTCCTGAGTGAGGGTGCCGGGAACTGGGAATGGGACGAGTTCATCGATGACCTTAAAGGGGTCATCCGGGAACGTTACCCTTCCTTCGAAGATGCCGATCGATGGGCGGGTCGCGAGGATCATGTGATTCTCGAAAACTCCGCCGCTGAGATTTCGGTTGCCGAATACTGCGGCCTGATCTCAGTGAGTCTCGCGCCGCGAGAGGCGAGCGACTACGACTACGACTACGACGGGGAAAGCATCCGGGCTTGGAACGAGAACTGGACCAACCTCATCGCCAACAACTTCCACGACCACCTTGCCAAGAGGTTCTCGAAATCCGCCCTGCGGAAGATCGGGTCCTTCTCCAACGGTGAAGGGGTCTACGAACTGATTAACTAACTCAACTAGAAAGGAAAAAAGTGAAAAGGAAAAGGAAAGTGAAAAGAATCAGTGACCCGCTTTTTGATCTAAAAACGAAAGCGGATCTGTTCGCCCATCTTATGAAAAAGATGCGGGCATTGGATACCGACGATTTCCGCTCGGCCCGACTTGGTTCCGGCAAAGATAGGACCATTGATGACTATCGAACCACGCTCTGGTTTCGAACCAGACCGTTTGAGTTTCTGGCGAACAAGAAATTCGCCCGCCTATGGAATGAAGATGAAATCGACGATCTCAAGATCGTCGCCATTCCTAGCTAATCTAGGGGCTGTAGCCCCATTCGTGGATGCTGTTGGCGTCGGTGTACAGATCACTTGCCCGGACAGTCTTGGTGAGGATCTTGTAACTATCTAAATGGGCCTTGCCGTGGGCAACCGCGTAGCGACGATTCTGGGTAACCCAGTCTCCGGGCTGAATTTTTAAGTCAGGCTTTTGCTGCCTTTCCAATTTGGCTACCTGTCGCTCAAGATCGTCTACAACTGCCTGTTGTTTGGCGTCGTAGTCCAAGTCGCTTTTGTCGTATTTGTCGCGCAGTTTCCAAATGTATTCATCGCCGCTTTTGAAAAATCCGAATTGGTTGAAGTAGCCTGTTTTCTCGCGCAGGAAATCAATCTTCTTTCGGGATTCCGCATTTACATCGGGCACGGCGCGGTAGATTTTAACCCGGTGGTTGGGCTTGCCACGGGCGGCTTGAATCACGGCTATCGATTCCCGGTCGCTGTACTCAGCGGCCCCGTGGCCATAATATTGTACCGCCTTTGAACTGTAGATATCATCCGGCCAAATATCATCGGCCCGGTCCATTTGTGTCCCCGACGATTTTCCGGGCGCGGTGTGATTGCCCCGGTAATCCGACATCTCCAGAAGTTTCTCGATCTTGTCCATGTCTGCGAGTTGCTATTTTACCCGACTGACGCCCACCATTTTTGGTCGCTTTCCAAAAGCCTTTGATACTCTGTCTCTTTTTGCCGAACCCACTGCAAAAAATCATCCCGGCTGAAATCAATGTCCACTTCGTCGATCGGCAAAAGCGCCTTTGCATTTGCATAGGCGTGTCCAAAACGGACTAAAAACATGAGGAAAAATAGCTCGTCTTCCGCATACGAAAGGACGGGGGCGCAGGGATAGGTGGCAGTGGCAGACAAACAGATGCCGCCGATCGCATCCTTGCTAGTCGTTATGTCGATATACAAAGCCCCGCACTCAAATTCAGATGCAAACGAATCGATCTCAACCGGGTCGTTGAGATTAGTTGCGGCGGGAGTAACTTCCTCCCCCGGAGCGGCCTCCAAATCAATCGCGAAATCCCGGCCCAATATGGTCAACGTGAACTGGCTAGCTACTTCAGGGGGGACATAGAACCGAAAATCAGTCCCGCCCAAATCAGTGTCCTCAATCAACCAGTCTTCGACCTTGCGTGTCGGGGAACAGTTTGAAAGATAGCTTATTGAAAATGTACCTCCGGGCAGAATGATCTCTTTTTTCGTGGTATCCACACGGTAATCAATGCCCATTTCGGGCACTGTTCGAAACAGGTGATTCCGCTCGCCCAGTGAATTGGGCAGGAAATAGTCATACTCCTCTGCAATATCCCGGAGGTGGGGCGGGCCAATAGGTTTTACTTGAGTCAGTTGAGCGAAATCGTCAGGCAACGCGATAATTCCATTCGCATCGATATTGGCAGATCTTACTATAGTTCGCTCTTTGCGCGGCCTGTGTCGCGAAGAGTATTCCCGTACCGCCGGAACGAAGATCGCCCGTGAGATTTTGCCGGAATCCAGTCCTAGGTCAGCAGGGTCTACCGCGACCTGCCCCGACTCCGTTAGTATTCTCTCAATTGCCTGACTCTGGAAAATCATTTTTTCTTGCCTGACTTTCTGCTGGACCTTCTGGACCTTTTCGTTGTTGCCTTTTTGGCTTTTGTCTCTTTGACTTCCGCCTTAACGTCAATGGTAGGCTCAACCGCAATTTCCTCTGCCCCTACGTTATCCTCTTCCTCCGCCGCTTCGTCCAGATCCAAATCCAGATCCGTAACGGATTCGAGGGGGTCGATGGACGGGGGCTGGTCTACAGCCGGTTCCGCGACGGGTTCCGCGACGGGTTCCGCGACGGGTTCCGCGACGGGAGTTTCTCCTACGCGAACGCATTCAATACCGCGTCTCTCGAAAGTGCTTTTTAGTTGGTGTTGTTGCTTACTGGAAATCGAAACGGGTTTTCCCGGAGGTAGGGTGACTCGCCCTTCCTCAGTTTGGAAAAACATAACGGATTTGCTGGCATTGTTCGTTGCTTGGTATTCAATCATAATTAATTAGTAGTTTTTCCAATCATCCTTCCTCTTGCCGCCGAAGTCAACTTGCTGACGCTGAGGTGTCGGTTTTGGTCTTAGTTTTGATTTTGATTTTGCTTTTGGGACCGCATCATATTTTCCGGGATCTGTCTTAAATCTCTGGGGACGTTGCGGTTGCGGTTGTGGTTGCGGTTGTTGCGGTTGCGGTTGCGGTTGCGGTTGTTGCGGTTGCTGCTGTTGCGGTTGCTGCGATTTTTTAGCAAATTCCGGGTAATCCCTTTCCAGAGAGTCTACTATTTTTTTGTCTTTATACGCCGAAGTGAAATCCTGCGGAAAGTTCCCCAACCATTTGTCTATTTTTCTGAACATTCTCTCCGCTCTCCAATGATTTTTTGATTTCCTTTGTGCGTCGTAAAAGTCACGCCGGAATTCGTCTACAACATCGAGGATTCTATGGGGATCAAATTTTCCTTTCAAAACGTCCCGCGAAATTGACGTAGGAATCTTAGCCATCGGCGAATCAGGATAGGCGTAAAAATTCTTTACGTTGTGATCCAGAATCCCGATGGTTTTGTTAAAACCCTTCACGAGACTCTTCATGCCCGCGCCCCGCGCCCACTGCCGCAGGTAACGCCCGTTTTCGATCAAGGAGTTAACAGTCCGTTTCATACCGTTACTCCATTCGGCCCGCCTTTCGTCACGCCCCTCTTCGAGAGCGAGAGCAGTCCGGTCGTCATCTACGTCTCCGAGAGCAATCCGGGCGAGTTTTGAAACGGAGTTTTCATTACCTTCCATAATCGAATATAACAATTGGTCGCAAAAAACCCGCACCCTAAGCTAAAGCTTTCAGGTGCGGGCCGCCGAGAAGAATTGTTTCTTCCTATTTTTCTCCGAATTTTTTCGCTATTGCTTACGGTGCCTGTCCGGGAGTGACCGTAATGGAGGTAACAAACTGGCCCATGACCTGTTTGATGCCCGCCCAACACGCAGCAACTGCGTGGCGCTTAACCGGATTATCGATGCCGTGGTTGTCAACTTTGCTTACATACAGAGGCATGTATGGAGCGTAAACAACAGGCGTGTCGAATTTGGTCGTGCCTTTGTAAATACAATAGATTTTGTTTGTATTGATTTGTGTGGCGCGAATGACGTTGACTCCATCAAGAGTCCCGTACATTTCAGGACCACCACCCAGAACGATACCGGAACGTTGGAATCCGGGAACTTCACTAAGACGGGCACAGGCGTTAGGACCAGCAATAATTTGGTTAACTACTCCGCGTCCAGCTTGATCAAGAATCTGGCGCTCTGCCTGAGAAATGGCACTCTTGAGAGTGACGATATGCGATGCCCAAGAGATAGCGTCAGGTGGCTCTTCGTACCACAACTGAGTCGTGGACGATCCTTTGATCAACTCGCGAATAATTTGAGTTCCGATTTCGGAAACCATCTCGTTCGTCAAGTCAGCAATCATGTCGTCTTCAGCGTCGATGCCGAAACGTTTTTTCATGCTCCAAGTTTTGAAGAGTCCAACTTCGCTCATGAGGGCGAAAATCTCGGCTTCAACTCCGGTTGACTCGATGTAACTCTGGATTTTCGGAATGTTACCGGACTCCTCGTAGTTGACACCATAACTGATGAGAATGTCAGCAGTTTCAGCAGGGTCTTCGCGGAGGTTGATATCCCAATCGCCGGTTGCGTAATCAATTGTACCTTCCAGTCCGATACCTGCGATCCCGCCCTTGCCGTCGTCGAGACCACTCAGGGTTCCGGTTGTCAAAGGAATTTCGATCCGCACGGAATTTGGACGAAGGTCGGTCGTTAGAGTGCCGGTGTAGTTTGTAGTCAACGCGACTGTATCACCAACGTCAACGTAAGGCGTGCCTTCATGTGCGTAGTGTTCCGCGTAGGCTCTAGGCGAACGAGGATCGGTCAAAACGTCATTGGCAGTCATGTTGCCCTTGGTGTCCTCTGCGCGAACCTGCTTAAAATAAACAGTGCCACGCTCTTCGTCGATCGGCTGGACCGAAGAAAGCAGAGGGATTACCGATGCGCCGTAAGACGAGGTAATGATGTCGTTGGCGATTTTCGGCAACATGCCCAGTTCCGAAGAATTCCCGGATTCGTGCATGAACGATTCCCACTGGTTCCATTGGTCGAGTTGTTTTCCGACTATTGCGTAGTCGCCCGGCACTAGACTCCGAATCTTAGCCAACGGACTAAGTTCCAAACTCTCCATTTGAGGGCGGTACTTTCTGAAGTAGTTTTCCGCCGCCCGCTCGTTGATATCAACTTCAGCATGCTCTTGTTCAAGCAACTGATCGTGATTTTTGAATGCAGTCATAATTTTCTGTATTTTTTGTTTTTTTTTGGTTGCTTTTCCTAGTTTCTTGTCAGGCTTTGGAAAAGTCGAGCGGAAGCAGCGGTTGATCCTGCGCTCCCGAAAGGTGTTTCGACATCCTCGTAGAGATTTTCGCTTGAATTAGAATTCGAGGCGAAAGCGAGACTTTCGAGCATTTCGTCAAGCTCTTCTTCATCGCTAAATTTTTCCACCAATCTTTCAACGGCAGCGATATCAAGTCCATACTGAGCGGCCTTAATGCGGGCAGCCTCTGCGATGTGCCTTTCTTCCATTTCATGCTCCATGTCAGCAAGGTACTCAAGTTTTTCGCGGATTTCTTGGACGCTGCCGAGTTGGAGGTAGCTTTCCAAAGCCTCATCGACGATCTCAATCGTTTCCTGAATCTGTTCTGGGTCTCCAAATTCGCGATACTCTTCAATGGTCTCGATCCCGGCATCAACGGCTTCATTGATTTTGTCTGGATCTCCAAGTTCCATCCATGCGCGTAAATCGTGTTCCGTCAGGCCGAGGTTGGCAACAGTTTGGATTGCGGTAATGTCGCTCGAATCGAGCATTTCGATTAGATGTTCAACGCTCGGCTCACCAAATTTGGACGCGACGTTTTCTCCTAAGATTTGAACGCGTTCGCTTGCGCGGTTCTCATCCCGGTACATTTCCAACTGTTCACGAAGATCCGTGTTCTCCTGTCGCAGGCTTTCCAAATTCCCAAGTGCTTCGGAAAGTTGGTTCTGCGCAGTATCGCGGTTCTCCATGAGTTGGCTGATTAGTTGATTATTACTATTTTCTGTCATGGATATTTGACTGGTTTTTATTTTTCCTTCGGCCAATTGCGGATCTGTATTTTTGAATCCTGCGTTGATCACGAAATCGAATGTCTCAAGAATGTATTTTTCTTTGTCCACAACCGGGATGCCGTTCGGGCCTGTTCTGCCTTCGCAAAAACTTCCGGTCGCACGAGACGAAATTTTGATTTTACATCCCGCTTTTAGCGGGGCTAACAGGTTCCTTCCTGCCGGGGTATCGAGAATAAGAGCCTCACCCATACCTTGCTGCCCGTTGACATGCAATTTGCTGATGAAATGACTGACCTTACCTTCCGCCAAATCCGTGTCGTTAACGGGACGGTCGTTGTGACCCATCTGTCCGAACATCGTCCGGTTTTTAAGTTTTTCCTGAATGCGTTCCTGACGCAAAACGCTCTCCCACAAATCGCGGGGGTAGAATCGCTTATTCTCAGAAATACCGTCCGGGAAAAAGAACGGTCCCCGGACTACTCCGATAACACCTTCCGGTTTGCCGCTCTTGCCCATGTTGAGTGCCGCTTCCTGCAAAGTTTCGTCGTCGGTACAAAGTTCCCATTCGGAACCCTCACTTAACGACCATTCGTCGATCAGGTTGCATTCAGTTTCCAAAGCGTTTGGAGAAATTTCTTCCGGTAATTTCATCTTTTTAGTCTCATCTATTTAATCTCAAAATACCGAGAATTTTGTTTCCCTTTAGGGAATCGTCTGGAACCCTCTGTTCATGCGGGTTACAGACGATTACTTTCTGGTGTGAGAATTTTAGAAACACAAAAATAACGAGAGAACTACCTTGAAATGTTGAGACATATAGGTATATTGAAGTCCGGTGAGGGGGGAAGAGAGTCCTTCCGGGGCC
>Ga0208899_1001336_pt1 | contig 17439 bp, 36 predicted proteins | sample VirMetDEL_Nov_24_FD_184518 | JGI IMG/M metagenome (GOLD analysis project Ga0208899, IMG submission 184518) | Aqueous microbial communities from the Delaware River and Bay under freshwater to marine salinity gradient to study organic matter... | ecosystem: Environmental > Aquatic > Marine >... | reverse complement strand
ATAGGTGTACCATTTCGTGTCCTAAAGTGTCCACAAAGTCTTTTTTATTTCTGTAATATGGTAACATTTCTAAATGATAAACTCTGGTACCTTTTCTTTTCCACTCCCAAGCTATCACTTGACCATAACACTTCTTTTTTGTTTCGTCACTATAAATTTTTTTAATTAACACATCATTGAAAGGTGATAATAGATTACTGAATACAGCTTTATTAATGATCTTAAAATATTTTTTGATGTCTTTATAAGTAGTCTTATATTTACGATTACTTACAAGTTCTCGTTTTAATACTTTTTTTATCACTGCTGTGTTTTTTTGTCTTGGCATTCTTTGTCCCCGATTTTAGAATCTTTTAATAATAAGCATTTGTGTTTCTTATCAAGGTCAAGTCTTAACTGTGTCATTACGGAATCCATAATATAAGGTAAGTGCTTTTCTAACACACCTACCATTTGTAAGGCAAATGTGTGTGCCATTTTACTCATTTCAGCCTCTAACAATTTCTGGTGGTCCATGTCGGTACCTTTAATTGTTTCTGATACAACATGACCGATTACGGCTGTGTTATATTCGTCTGCTTTAACTGAATTATTTAAGGCAGTTAAACCAAACCATAATATCGTTAATAATACTATCAATGTTTTCATTATATATTTCTCTCTTTCATATTTATAATATACACTATAATAGAGGGTTTGTCAACAGGTATTTTGCTAGTATTTACTGGGATTTAGGGGGGAACAAAGGGTGAACATCAAGTGTCGCACCCTTGATTCGTATGTTTTTTATGGTTTTACAAAGTCGGCGTTCCAGCCAAATGCTTCTTTTACCATTTCACTTGTCAAACCTTTATAGGTTTTATTAAGTGTTTTGTTTTTCATGTCTATTAAGATTTTTGCTTCATCAGCATGTAAACCTTCTAACATTTGTATAAACAAAGTTTCTTTTCTTATTTTGTTTAGTTGATTATTACCACCTTTAACAAAGTTATATAATCTCTTTGCCTCTATTTCCAAATAAGTATGTTCTGTACCAGCTGGTGCCTCGTTAGCGATGTAAGGAGGTATTCCAGGAGGTAAGTCCCATTCTATCTTTGGATCAAACGCACCTTTTAAAACCATTTTTATACTAGGTGTATTATATCTTCTTAACACCTCAATCTTTTTTGGTTTGTCTTTTGCGTTATTAATTTTGGTAAAGATTTCACTAAACAGTTCTCTACCACTTCCAGACGTAGAAGCCATTGCTTCCATTGTCTTTGGTGATATGAGATTAGGATTTCTTGCTCTTTCTTCAGCCATTTTATTTCTCCATATATATGTTATCAAAAATCATTAATGTTTTCAATCAATGCTTTTAGCTTATTGTCTATAAAGTATTGTAATAGGAGCGACCTATCATTATCTTTACAGTCCTTGTACTTATTTATAATACTTTCAGAAATCTCTTTTGGTATCATAGACAAATCTATTAATTTCTTATTACGTTCAAAATACTTTCTTGTTTCACTGCCAAGAGGTATATTATCTGTATCCGACCACTCTGCCAATCTTTTTTTGTTAATTGGTTTCTGTCTATCGTCTCTTAAAAATATGTCATCATCACTTAAAATATTTGGTACACCATCTGATCTATCACCTCTGATTATTTGTTCTCTTAAAAACACAACAGGATCAGAGTTTTCACCTATGAAACTTTTTAATAGTGGACTAAATTGGTATACATCACCATAATGTTGTAGTTGTATAAAGTCTTTGTCACCAGATATAATTAGATACTTGTCTTCTGTTCTTTGTGCGACTAGTATAGCGATTATATCATCTGCCTCACACTTCTCTACATGCATTAGTTTGTATGGTAGCTTTGTAGCAAATTCTTCTCTTATCTCACTCATAATTTTAAACAAGCCATCCCAATCTATTTTACTTTCTACTCTACCTTTACGTCTTTGGTGTTTGTAGTTTGGAAATATATCTCTACGCCATGGGTCAGCAGCATCTGCACATAATACTACTTCACCAAATTCTTCTCTAAACTTTACATTGAATGCTCTTATTGTATTTAAGATACTATGTCTAACAGCATCTTTACTTGGTAGTTCAGATAGATCACCTCTACTCTGCGCCATCAGGTTTGAAATCATTACTTGGTTTAAATCTATTAATATCATAAGTATTTTTCTAACTCTCCTGCTGTTTTATCAAATAATATATCTAACTGTTTAAGTTCTTTTTCATTTAGTAATAAGAAATCAGAACCACCATTGTTTAAAATTGTTCTATCATAGTGACCTACAGTCTCATTGTCTTGGTTTACAATTCTTAAATGAGCATCATTCATTACTTTAACCTTCTTATCACTAAAAAGATTTTTAATCATTTCTTCAAAAGCTCTACATTTTTTATTTAAGATTTTATATGATGGGTGATCTTTTTTTATTGCAATTACTTTTTGTTTTCTAACGTCTTTGATACTTGAAGGATAATAATGTTTATCCCATAAACTCCGTAATCTAGCATCAGCCGAATCTCTATCTGTCACAGTTCCCACTTTGACTATACCATTCATTTCTTTCATTGGTTCTGTTATGTATATTCCTGGCATTAGTTATCCAAAGTTCCTATCGGGTCTGACATTTTAGACCAATCTCTACATATGTCCATTACTCTTTTTCTAAATTTAAAATTAATAAACTTATCTTCTAATAGTGTTTCAAATAATTTATCAACACCAGAACCTAGTTGTAGATTGATATGTTTCTTAAATTTAAATTTCTTAAATTCTTCAAACGCATTTACAACATGATGTTTTTGAAATGGTTTGTTTAGTTCTTCCCATGTTTTGTTGTAGAAGAAATCTTTTATTGTCATTGATAAATATGGTGTGATTAGTTGTTTCTTATTATTTCTAGCGATCAACTCATGCCATAGATAACCAGCTTGATTGTTTATATCAAAATAGTTGTCTCTAAATTCATCAAACTTTTCTTTTGATTTACCTGGACCATAATGTAACATAGCCTTTTTAGATATACCATAATAACCATCTGCTGCCCAACCTGATAGTACAACTTGTTCTTTTATCTCTGGATACACATATAGAAATGGAAAACAGCACTCAAAGTGTGTTTTCTTTTTACATCTAACTTCTTTTACTAATCTTTGAAAATCGTTTTGTAGATTGTTTGTAGGTACAACTATGATATTACAGTCCCAACCCATTAGTTTTGCCACTTCAGCGGCCTTTGTAGCGTCATATGATGGGTTATCTTGTAGATGAAACGTATATGCTGTGATCTTCTTACCCATTCTATGAGCAGCAAATGCGACAGATAAACTATCTACGCCACCAGATAATAACACAGCAACATCTTTGTCTGTTGTTTGTTGTTCTATTTGATCTATTAATAGATTATCTATCATTCCAATATTTCTTCTTATACCATTTATAAAATGCCTTATCCGTAAATAACTCTGCAATTTCTTCCGCAGGTACTTGGTCACTTCTAATACATTCACCTAGTGACTCATATTCATATGTATCAACTTTTCTGGTCATAGGAAACTTTTTGGAGTGTTCCGCAATAGTTCTTACGTTTCTATTCCAATTATCTGTTTTTGAATAATCTTTTGTCATACTGTATCATCACCATAAGGGTGTACTTTAGGTTTATTTTCTTCTCTAATTCTTTCTTCTTCTTTTTTCTTATTATAATTTATGACTAGAAAAACTGTAAAGAAACCTAATACGGTCACTGTACAACCTATAAGAAAAAATAATATACCGTGTTGAAAGTCCATAATGTGAAAGGGCGCCGAAGCGCCCCATCTTAGCTTTTTAATTACGCATCAAGTGCAATTAAGTCTGCTCTTTTTACAGAAACTTTGTGGTTGTCATACTTGAACGGAGTTCCGTATAACGCTTTAATACCAGCAGCAACGATAGCCCTTGTAGGCTGACCCATTCTGTAGTATTTTTTTCCACCAACTCTGTTACCATAGATCATGTAACCTTCCGCTCTTAGCGTATCAATCATTGATCTAGGAGACTCTAATTCAAATTTAGATTGAATTGTAGTCCACGCAACATTACCACCTTTAGATAGTAAGTTAAGTAGTTTTTGTTTTTTAGATAAAGACTTTCTGCCTCTAGTTTCTGTAGCAACAGTTCTTTTTACTGTTTTTACTTTTACTAGTTCGTCTTTACCAAACAAGTTTTTTAATGTATTTAACATATTAATATACTCCTTTATATATTTGAGTTGTTAATTTAACTATTTTACAACCTGTGAAGGCGATTCTTAGCGAATTCATTTGTCAAGGTCCTCATCTGATGCCAACCAATCTGGGCCATCTTTTAGTTCCTCTTTTAAATCTTTACTAAAAGGTCTTGTTGATTTACCTTTGTGAAATATGTCGTAGTTAATTCTAGCACTTTGTCCGCCGTCTCTATTAACTTTTAGTTCTACCATTTTTTCTGACAACACTTGTGATGGGTGTTTCATATTAAAGTCTCTATAAACTAATCCTCTCATTGTGTCAACTAACATAGCCAAGTCTTTAGTAAACTCACCTCTATCTGTTTTGATACCCATATTATAAAAACTTTTTAATAAATTCATACTCATATCGTCAACACTAGTCTCAACAAACTCTTTAGTCTGTTGTTTGTGCATTTCATCTAAAAACTTCTGGTCTTCTTTCTTTGGACCAGCAGTTGTCTTTTCCACAATTCTATTTGTTGGAAAAGGTATTACATTCTCGTAGTCTTTATTTTTTGTCAACTATTTCACCCTTAAAGTTTACTAAACCTTTATCAGCAAAGTATTCTATTAATTGATTGTAACCACCAACAAGTTTACCATCAATTTTAATTTGTGGCATAGTTCTTACTTGTTTACCTATGTCTTCTAACATAGCTTGTGGACTATCAAACTCTTCCATTTTCTTTTCTTCGTAAGTAAGGCCAAGCGATTTTACCAAGTGCTTCGCCTTATTACAAAACACACAATTGTTTTTACTGTATATTACTATTTCCATCTTCTTTACTCTCGTTTTCTAACTTATCAAACGCAATTTGAGCTTTTGATTTTACATTGTAAGCATCAACAGCTTCTGCGATTGTGAAGTTGTACATTTTGTTATATTCACCCATTGGTAATCTTAAACCAATCCATACTCTATAATAACCATTTTTAGTCATAGTTATATCTTTGGCAAATATCTCATAACCTCTAACAGGTGTGTTCTTAATTAAATTAACAATCGTTGATTCAACTTCTGACACAGTTGTTTTGTTATGATTTTTACCTAGTTCTGTAATGAATATTTTAGATGATTTATTCATTTCACCTTTTACTTTATCGGCAAGTTCTGATTTAGCAACCATCATACCTTTTTCAATCGCCAATTGTAAATCTGGTGACACAGCCGTAGAGACACCAAAGATACACATTTTGTTTTTATCTTTACCGAATCTAGGTGTATTACAAGCTTTCTTATCTGAGAAGTCATTAACATACCACTTTGGTACCTCGTTCAATACTTTAGACTTCTCTGTCTTAATCTTGTAGTTTGTACCAGAACAGTTGGCAACTAAAAGACCTAGGGCCATTACACCCATTATTTTCACATATTTGTTCATTATATATTTACCTCACTTTTGATATTATATACCAATTCTTGTAATTTGTCAAGTCCAGTAGCTATATAGTCTAAAAACTCAGCCCCTGACATTCCTGTCACAATTACAACAACTAGTGAGATTATGATTAAGTTCTTAATCATTTAACCTCCCATTCGCCATCTTTGTTTAAACATACCTTTCCTGGCGTTTTAAAGGCATGTCCTTTTCTATCGTATTTACGACAGTAAGTTGGTTGTAAATTATCAGTATAGTAAAACTCAGCAAATAGCTCCCAATAAGTTGGTGCGTCTGATCGTTTTCTACCATCTGAACACTCTAAAATTTCTTCTTTGATTATCTGGTTATCACTTTCTTTAATAATCACCTTAACAAAACAGTATTGATTATCTGTATTTTTTGGTTTAATCTCTGTAATTTTATTCCAGTAAACCTTGTCTCCGTCTTTCTCCACTTGTTCTATTTTATCTAATACTTCAATTACTTTTACATTATTTGTAGGATATATCTCGCCAGATAAATCACCATTTTCATTGGCAAATAAAAATGTACATACTAGTAAAAATGATATTGACCATAACATTAGTTTCATAAAAGCTCTTGGATCATAAGGAGGCATATTAGTTTCCTTTCCATTCTACCCATCGGCCATCGGGCATTTGACAAGTGATACCAAAGACTGTGTTTCTATTTACACCTCCGATACCTACAAGTGGCCATCTATTTGTTATATCTACGGTCGCACTATAATCTTTACATTTAATAGGACCTTTAGTGTATGATCTAGTTGTATGTATGATACCACTATTACCAGTCTTTTGATTAAACCAGTTCGTATAACTACTTGTGCTTGGTCCGTGGTTTAAATGATCTACGAATGCCGCATTGTGTACATCATAATCAGAGTTGTACATAATCTCTGCACCAGCGAATGCGCCAGTTACTGCACAAGCCGCAATCGCATATGGATCATTGATTCCCATAGATACACAAGCGCCAGTTGTAGTGGTCGCACCTAAAGTTGCGCCAACATTACTTCTTGTTGCAGTACAGTTTGTTATTAACAAACTAATTAAAATTAACAGTATTATTCTCATTCACACCTAGTTTTTTTAATGTATCTTCAATCTCGTATAATTCTTCTGATAGAGATTGTGTATTCTTATATTCTATTTCTTCGTTTATTTCTTTTTGTCTATCTTTTAAATTCTTAATTGTTATATCTTTATTTGTCATATGGTTGTGTATCGTTAGCAATTAATTTACAAGTCGCCTGAACATCATCAATAAGCTCTTGTATCTGCATATCTCGTTCAGGCGTCTTTGGATTATTGTATTTAAGATTGTATAATCTATCACTTGTAGTTTTAAGACCATCAATCTTTTTACAAAAATCACTAATTTTGTGTATCATTTTTTCCTTTTAATAATACGTTCCAAGGCCATCTTTGTTTTGTCTCAGCCCAACTTTTAGCTTGATACTCTTTTATATCTTGCCATTCGTTTTTAAAGTGATTACTAACTTTACCAGGTACAGATGCAAACGCCTCAATAGTTTCCTGAGGAGTATAAGTCTTTTCATCTGCTTTAGCAATACCAGTAATCAACATAAATGCCAATGCTGCTATCGCTATCATTATTGTATCTTTTAGTTTCATACTTTTTTTCCCATTGTTTTAAAATCCTTAGCATCAACAATCATGTAAGGACCTTTATTATACGGAACACTAATTGTCTTACCTTCTGGTATTGTGCTCGTATAAGTTTTTTTGTAAGTAGTACCAGAAATTCTATCACTCGTTGGTGGTGATGGTCTACACTTATAGTCTGGCATAGGTGCGCCATGTCTTTCTTGTAGAATTTCACCACTGTCAACATCAATCTCAATACCTAATGATCTAATGTATTGATTATGCGTCTTGTTTAGATTTTCTAACTTCTTTTTTTTCACCATTTTCATAAACAAAATACTCTAGTTCTTCTTGTTGTTTTTTCTCTGCGTAAGTCATACCGAAAACTCTCATATAAGTTGCGTCTCTCGGATTTGGAGCGGACCAGTCATCAATCAAATTCTGTAGTTGATCTGGTTTAATAGAAATATTACTAAAATTTCTAGGTACTTTAATCATATCTTCTTTTAAAGCGGAAAGATAAGCGATACGGTGTGTATAAGTTTCTTTCTTCTTACTTTGATCTTTTTTAGTAACGTCTTTAAACTCGTTAAATATTAGTTCTTTTGTGTACATCATATATTATTGTCCTTTGTTAGTGTTTATAGTCTTAATAGTATCAGGAATTGATTTATTTGTCAACCCCTTAAAAATCGTTGATTTTACTAGGATTTGTGCCGCTGAGCGACCCATATATTGGCATTTAGTACACGATTCGATACTACATACCCCCCTAAAATACGCCATTATAGACCCAAAGCCTTTGTTACTTGTTCCTCACTAGAGGGCAAGGGTTTACCACTTCTTAACCAGTCAACCATTTGTTCCATGTAAAAGGCCTCATCTTCTTTGCCTTCGTCATTTAATAACTTTGCTGCTGTCTTAAAGAATTTGAAGACTTGCATGTCACCATTTCTATCTAATTTCTTTTCTATCTTACCTGGTCTTTGATTACTCATTTATAAACCTATCATTAATACCTGTTGAGATTTCACCTAAACTATCGTCTCTACATGCATAGATTAATATTTTTCTTTTCTTTTGTTTTAGTTTCTTAAAAGCATTAACAGCGTCTTTGTATGAGTCAAAGTAATATCTTTTCCAATTAGACTTACCTACATACTCTGTAACCTTATAATATTCAATCTTTTTTAAAACCCATTCTTCTCTCTTGTTTCTAGCTGTTGTTAATCCAAATGGCATTACTGTGTTACACTCCCCCATAATATTAATAGTATCATACCTGGTACTACAATTGACATAGGCCAAAATTCTAAAAAGTCTTTCCAAGTAAAGTCTTGTTGTTTCTTTTGGTTCTTTAAATCTTTTTTAATTTCTCTCATTAGATTGTTAATTGGTTCGCCTTTTTGAAAGTTAGGAAACCCCATATCGTTTAACATACCAACTTGATTGTAAACTTCTGATAGTGTTTTTTTGTTTACTGTTATAGTTACTGTTTTCACTTAACACTCCTTTTCAAGTCGTCTCTATTATTTACAAAAACTCTAATTAATCTGGACACATCTACTTCTTCCTCTTTCAATGTTTTTGGGTTTTTATATAACACTCTACTATCATTTACTTTTAAAATGTGTTCACCATCTACAATCACAGCATCATCTGTGTGTTTACGCCAATCGTGTGAGCTATAATCTTCTTGTGCCATTACTTGCCTTTCAATTGTTCTGCTTCTAAATTTAATTGTACATCAACATCATCTGGTACATCAACCTCATCAGCATGTTGATCTATTTCTACATCACCATTTTCTTCAGCATACTCATCATCTGTATAAGATACCTTACCAAGATATTCTGTTGTATCACTATCTGAATAATTAGCGTCAACCATATAAGTTAAGACACCATCTTTTTCTTCTGTGATCTCTGCATTTATATTTGAGTGATTGATACCGTTATCACTAAATTTCTTATCAGCATCATCTTTGTTATCTGCCAATACATCTTGCTCAATAACAAGTGTATAATATTTTTTACTTCTGTAAAGATTTTTACCTAAGTCTTCTTTTACTAAAACTATATCTGTTTGTGTGTCCATATTTTCTCCTATTTGTTGTCTTCACTACTCATTAATAAAACAATGTAGTGTATTGCTTTTAATAAATCTTTTCTATTCTTACCATTCTTCTTACCATATCTAGCAAGATACTTAATGGCGTTGGCTTGACAGAAATCTTTGTCAATACCTAAATGTCTTAACATATCTTGTACTTGAAAACCATCTTTAGTTGTACTGTAATGTTCACTATAAGTTGATTTTATATAATTCTCTATTTCTTTACAAATTTTATCTTCACCGTATTTCATTAATGTATACCTCGTTCTTGTTCTAATATTTTTTTTATAGGGTTTCTTTTATATGTTAATTTTTTATTAAAGTCTTTTCTAAATGATTGTCTTGTATCGTAAGATTGACCGTAATCATTAAACATTTTTTTATCACCCGCAGCTGTATCACCAAATACTTCTTCATAAGTTGTATAATATTTGTCTTCATCAATTAGTTCAACTCTTGTACAATTAGCAAAGTTAGTTGCAGTTTCTTTATAGTTCCAATCACAATGTTTTAAAATCTTCAATTTCATTTTTTGATTGTCAAATTTTGATCTATACTTTTCAGGTACATTTCTGTATATAGTTTCATAGGCATAAAAGAAATCACCTTGATGTTCTGGATCCATATACTCTCTTAAATAACAAACGTTAAAAGTCTTACTCATTAAGATTTGCTTTCTGTAAGTAATACTTCTTCAACATTGTCTTCTGTGATACCTACCATTTCTAGGTTATCAAGTTTCTTAACTTCTGCGATAGCAGTTGTTAAATCAATTTGACCATCTTTTAGTTTAAAGACAATCTTATCAACAGCGTTTTCTACTGATGTTTCTATATATTGTTTTACTTTTGACATAGTGTTTTCTCCTTTGTTACATTAATAATATCAGGATTTGTAGTGTTTGTCAATAGATAAAATTGACAATTACTGATTTTTATTAATAGTTTTTTGTTCATATACTGTATATAATATCAGGTTCAGCTGATAAGTACAGTATTATTTTGCTAGTTTTATAGGGGTTTTTAAGGTATTTTGCGTGATGTTCTTATTTTGTTCTTATTTCCACAGTTCTTTTACCCATTCTTGTGTCGATTCGTGTGGATTAGGGTTACCGTGGAACACACAAACCTTGGCATTTGGGTCTTTTTCATAAGTCATTTTATCTATATGGTATCTTTTACCTTCTCTGTTGAACCATTTGTATGATTGTGTCCACGAATCAGGAAAGGATAATGTGTCTTTGTGTGATTTGATTATAGCTGATATAATGTCTTGGTCACCTGGCATTTGATAATTACCTCTATTAGCGATATACTTATCCCATATGACATGATGATACTTGTTATTAAATCTCATTACACTAGAATTGAATAATCCAGATGATGGATTAAAGTCATTCATACCTACAAAGTTCTTTGATTCTCCTATTGTAGCCATTTCATCTATGTTCTTCATAATTACAACATCTAAATCCATATATAAAGTATCACCCTCTAGCTCACTTTGTGGACTAAACAGTTGTAGTTTATTAAACCAACCTTCAAAGTCGTGTCTTTTAAATTTTCTAAATTCTATATTTGTATTTTGAAACTCTTTTCGTTTATGTATGATTGTGTTGTCTGTAAAACAGATAAATCTATGTGGTATGGTCAAGTTTCTTTGAACCATGTTATATAAGTTTGTTACATAAGACCATGGTGCTGTAGCTGGCTTACTATATTTGTCACCATAAAATACACAAGCAAAATTAAGCATATTGTTCCTTTAGTATATCACACGCTACACCATCTTCTATTTCTTGTATAGTAAATTGATTGTTGGCTACTGTTCTTAACCATACTGTAACATCTTCTCTAGGTTTCATAGTTCTATTTTCTATGTTCGCTGTATTACCTGATAAAGGATAGCATACATTATTACTATGTGTAACCACTGGCACTTTGTTTAACACAGCGTCAACTGCTGCCAAACTCATATTAGTTACTAGTGCATGACAATCTTTTAGTTCATCTTTTATATCTGTTCCCCACCATTCATTATTAGGTCTTGGTTTGTTTCTCATTCTAATAAGTCTATCTGTGTATATTCTTATTTCTTCACCACATTCTTTTATCCAATCTTCTTGTGTCATTTGATTGTTATAAAAACAAACAGTTTGTGATGATGGCGCTAGTAATATATGATTACATTCACCTTGATTCCAACCTTTAAACTCTGCGTCTATACCTTGATGTATTAATGTTCTATGGCGTGATCCATCTTTTGGTTTGCCACCTCGTATATGCATACCACCTTTTACTATTCTAAAGTATGTTCTATCGTAATCGTTGATAATTGGTAATGGGTATCTTGTAATTTGTTCTGTGATATAACCTACATCTACATACCACCATTCTTCACCCTTTTCTTTTACTTGTGCTATCTCTTTTAGATTGTTAGCACCTAAACCCCAAAAAAAGTGTATAGGTTTCATCTTTGTATCTTTCCACCCTTTTTTGATAGCAGGAAATAGTTGTTGAGATAAACACTTATCCCAAGGTATGTCGTGTGTTATTATCATACTGTAAATAAAAAATCACCATCTGTAATTTTAGGTATCTTTGTAGCCTCTATTCCTTCAGCTATATCTCTTACTGGTTTTAATCCTTCAGCTCTATGATTATAGAAACATCTATAACCTCTATTGAAAAAGAATTCAAATGTAGTTTCTACTGGATATTTGTTAAACTTTTCATATATCTCAACCATACAAGTAGGTTTATATTCTGCTATCGTATCAGCAGCTCCTACTAATACATCTAACTCAACACCTTCTACATCTACTTTAATAAATCCTACATCAACTAATTTAAGACTATCTATTGTTACTGTATCTACTGTTATCTTTTGTCCACCAACTAAATTTTGAAAACTAGAATTAGATAATCTTTGGTCATCTACATAAAAATCATTTGTACCCACATGGTTACTTACAGCAATATTATGAGTAATAACATTTGCGTTTGATTGTTTAATCTTTTCTAATTGTTCATACACAGGTGTTACTGCTTCAAAACATATAACAGATTTGGAGTGTTTAGCAAAGTGACTAGCATACATACCAGTTGCTGCACCAATATCTAATGTGTTTTTAAATTTGTTTAGATAAGGTGTTGTTTGCCCTATCATAAACTCTCTTAAATGTAAGTCTAATATTTGTTGTTTAAATACTCTTTTGTTTAATACGCCTTCTGATAATTTTAATGTCATTTCATTAATATTTGTAAAGCAATTCTAGTCCCTGATTTACAAATCCCTCCTCTGTGCATACCAGCTGGATCAAAGATACATAAATTACCTTTGTCACTAGTAAATAGTTTTTCTTTTTCTAATATCATTTCTTGTTGTTCTGAACCATCTAATAAACATCTACCAAAGTTATGTGATATTCTTAATTGTTTTGGTAATTGAAATACGACAGCTCTAGAATCTGGTGTGTGACAGTAGCTACCTGTTGATATAGCTCTACCAAATATGTTTTGTAGATCATCATATATCCATCTATTAGATTTTTCTACATAACTAAATGGACCATCATCTTCTGTTATATCATTCAAGTACAACATAGCTTTGATTACGTTTTCTTTTGGGTCTATGTGTAAGTTAGTTGTTTTAGTTACAGTCTTACAATCATATAGAAATTGTTTATAGTTTTCATCTGTTGGTTTAGCAATATGTAATACTACATTTCTAACTGTTAAATTATGACCTTTATTATATTTAGATGCACCTTGTAACACTCCGTTTGATTGGAACATTTCATTTACAAGATTTACGATCTCTGGACCCAATTGTTTTGCTCTATCAAATTGTCCTGGGGGTGGTCTCCAATCAGGTAACACAATTAAGTTCTTAATCTCTTGGTCTACTCTATCTCTTAATTCTTTTATATCTATTTTTTTATATGATATACCATTTTCATAAAGGTCTTCATAAATTTCATTTGAGGGTAAGTTGTTTTCTATTTTACTTTCTTCAAAGTCATTATAAAATTTAAACATAACATTTAGTTTATTAAAGAGTTTTACGTCTGGTTTTTTCATATACCATTGATAACCTCTTTCAAATGTATGTAGATCACCTTTTTGTAATCCTTCTTTCATTACAGATACATATTCCTCATTACCATTACCTCTATATCTCTTTTCATGTAGTATATCTGGAAAGTCAGCAATGTCAGGAAAGACAAAGCCATGATCGTATATTGGATTATCAAAACGCATGGTAATCAAACTCCTGTAGTTTTGTTTCTGACAACATAAGTCTTTTACATTGATCTGAAGTCATGCTGGTTTCTAATGTGACTGGAGTATTTTTAGTTCTATCATTTGCTCCGTGAACATAAATGTTATCTATAATAGCTTGTTCATCAAAATCTTCATTGTTCAATTTTAGTACATGGATTAAACTAGTTGGTAGTTTTTCCATTTTACAATATTGAACATTAGGATACTTACCAAGATAATGTTGGTAATAATCCCATACTATATTTTCTTTACTAATTACATTTTCTACAAAGGTATTATAATCTTGTGATTTACATTCTTGTTCTAATCTAATATCTGGGTGCCAATTCCAATCACTACCATGAGCTTTCTTTTTACTTCTATGTGTCCATAAACTATGGATAAATGTAGCTGGGTGTCTTATGAAACCAAATACTTGTTTTGTAGTATCTGGTGTGGCGTGACTTTCATAAATGTCGTCACCTAATACTACACAATTCTTAACATACTTCTTAAGCATTTGCTTTACGGTTCTTCCACCACACTTTGGATTGTGTATGAATAATGAATTTTTAAGTTCTATTGCCATCTAATAATCTCTTATGTACTATACCTTTATTTATTTCGTCTAATGTCCATTGTGTATAAGCACAATCGTTTAACCATTGTGTTCTATCAAAATTACATTCTATCACAGGATTGGTCAATATGTCAAGTGTGTGATAGGATACAGGCCAAGAAAAACTAGAATTATCTAAATTAACTACTGGTATTCCTTCACATATAGCTTCTGTCGCAGAGTTACTAGAAAAAGTTACACATGCCCAAGCCTTTTCAAAATCTTCATATAAAGAATTACCACCATTGGATTTGTTCCAACCATCATAATTATTACTTATCATATCTGCTTCAGATAAATCAAACTTCTCAAATCTACTTTGAAACCTAGGGTGTAATCTTACTTTTACTTTTTTACCTGTTATGTTCTTAATTTGTCTAATTGTTTTTGATACCCATTCTTCGTACTTTTCTCCTCGTTCTAATAATGGATTTAAACTTGTATCTATTGGATTTTGTAATAACAATAAAATATACTTACTATCATCATAACGGTCTTGTCGCCATGGTTTAATTTCTATGTTTTGTTCTTTTTGTATTCTTTTCCATCTATCATTTGGACTATTATGATTAAAAAACTTACCTTCATTATATGTAAAATGATTTAGTCCTACTTTGTAGTAATTAGTTTCTGGTTTATCAAAGTCTATATTCTTCCTAAAGACAGCTTGTTCAACAACTATTCTAGGTTTGCCTGTACTATCCATAAACTCATGTTGGTCTTTCATATTGTTTTTAAGAAACCCCAATACATTTGTTTGAATAAATGCGTCAACTGTTTTCATATCTAATCTTTTAGCAGCGTCAAAATTACATAACATAAAATCTTTATGCTCTGGGAATTGCCAACCCATTTCTAATCTAAAACTACCTTCTATACCTATTATCATTTTAAAAATACCATTCCAGCTCTTTTAAAAAAGTTCTTTCTCATTTGAGATAAACTCTTAAATTCGTTTGTTAGTTCTTCGTTGTATCTTAAACCATAGTTTTTAAATACATCTATCCAATAACTTTCTTCTCTACAATTGACATGATGATGACCAGGCCAACCTGGAGGTGCCGCAGTGACTACAGCCATTTTACCTTTTTCAAATAATGGCATATAGTTTGGCACATACTTTTCTTCAACGTGTTCTAAAAATTCTGTACACCATATCAAATCAAAAGTCTTATCTAGTGTTGCTTCTCCTAGTGTGAAGTCATGTACTAGTGAGTAATCTGTATTCTCTATAACTGTGCTATCGCCGTCAACACCATACCAATCTATGTTTAGTCCATTGGCTACATCTTTCATACCACCAGGACCACAACCTATATCTAACATAGATGTTGTTTTAAATCTTTCTTTTATGTATCTTAATAAAGGTTCATCTGTGTTAGTTCTATTAAGATGTCCTCCTAAATGTTCAGGCGTGTTGCTCATTTAAATACCTTTCTGCATAACCACTTTGTATTTCATCAGCATAGAATTGATGATTAGCTAAATTACATAACCACTCATGTCTATTATCTGGATATATTGGCGTTTCTATTTTACTTAAATCTGTTTGTGACATTGGTATTGCTGCTGAATACTTATCTGTTATTGTAAATGATGGTGTTCCTTTTATGATTGCTTTCGCAGCAGCTGATGATTGAAATGATACAACTGCGTGTGCGTCTTTCATATCTTCGTGTAAAGGTACTGGATTATAATTACCATTCATCTTTTTTATTCTTACTCTTATCTCTCTATCTGTGTGTTTCTTTAATGTGTCTATTGTTTCTTGTAATACGACACTAGCATTCCAACCCAAATTCTTACACAACCAATATGATGGTGGTATCACTACAATGTGTTTACCTTTCTTATTCCAAGGTAACATATCTAATTCATCATCTTTAGCAAATCTAGCTTTTAAATGTAATAGTCTATTGTCATTTGTATCTGTAATCTTATCTATAACATAATTATTTTTAACAACTCTAAATAAACAGTTATTCATATCACCATACTTTTCAAACATACTATGTCTTTGATGATACAAGTATGCATGATCTATAAAAAAGAAATCTATCTTTTTTTTTTCTGCTACTTCTACAATTCTTTTTGTGTTTCTCATAAAACCCCAAAACCAATATGCTTCTATATGTCTATCATTTACTTTATCTGGGTCTGTGGATTCAATAACATTCCAATACAACTCTGCATCTGCTGGCGTAGGTTTTCTTCTACCCGGTGGCCAACCAATAAAATTATCTGGATTGTGATATATTTTACTTTTAAATTCATCATATTTAACCCATGCAGCATTTTCTTTTCTTAAATGTCTACCTAATACCATTCTTTGTAGTATCTTATCGTTATGACCTTTACCTGTTTGAAAAGCAACATGATAACTACCGTTGTTATACTCTCTATGTATTTCTACATCTTTTAAACTAACTTTGTATGACATGCTTTCTCCAGTAACAACCTTGTCTTATTTCATCTAAAGTCCAATGAGCATTAGCAAAATGAGTTATATAATATGTTCTATCTTTTAATATAGGGTTTTCTATATCACTTAATTTACCAGCACTCCACTTATATGAAAAACAAGCTGGGTGTGTAGCGATCATAGGTATACCCTCTAACATAGCAACAGCACCAGCTGTTGATGTATATACTACACACGCCCAAGCATTTTTCAAGTCATCATATATACTTGTTTCACCTAGTGCTGTGTGTTTAATATTCTTATGATGTTTTAATATGTAATCTAAATTCTTTTTATCTTCTATTATAGAATGCTCATCAGCGTGTCTATGTGATCTAATGAGTATAGGTCTATCACTATACTTTCTAATTTCTTCTATTGTTTCTTTTGCCCATTCATAACTAGGTTTACCAAATGTGGAGAAGCCACCAATACCTCTATTTAAAAATAAACAAATATGTTTACCTTCTTTTCTCCAAGGTTTAATAGTTAAGTTTAAATCTTTCATTATCTTATCGTTTCTACTAGTATCTTCATCTAACATATAATCTGCTTCATGTGGGTGTACAGATTTATATGGAAATCTAAAATATCTAATGTCTTTCTCATACGATTTAAGAACATTACTATCTACAAAGAATATCTTTTCACCTTGTTTATCAACTACTTCTTGTCTAAATCTATGATTAGGTGTATTTGTACCA
>Ga0208899_1001332_pt1 | contig 17462 bp, 12 predicted proteins | sample VirMetDEL_Nov_24_FD_184518 | JGI IMG/M metagenome (GOLD analysis project Ga0208899, IMG submission 184518) | Aqueous microbial communities from the Delaware River and Bay under freshwater to marine salinity gradient to study organic matter... | ecosystem: Environmental > Aquatic > Marine >... | reverse complement strand
GTCCCTGATGAATATATCCATAACAACATCAAGGCCAATCATCTTCTCATCAAGAAGTGGGTATCCAACAGATTCCGTTGGAATACAGAGTCTGTTGTCTGCGTATCAGCCGGGCCGACGATCAAGAAGGACTTGGAGAAGATCAGAGAGCTTTACCATGAAGGACATAAGGTCGTATGCGTCAAGCATTCCCATAATTTCCTTCTTGATAATGGGATCATTCCATGGGGCTGTGTCATCCTTGATCCACGGGAACTTGATGGCATCTCGACACATGGGGTAAAGAGACGGGATCTCCTTGAAGAGCCGCATCCATATACTTATTATTTTGTGGCAAGTATGACAGACCCCTCAGTCACCCATCACCTGAATAAGAAGGGTGCCAAGATTATTGGTTGGGATGCCTATTCAAATGCTGTCATGACTTTCAAGGATATCCGTGACAGGATGATGATCACCGGAGGAACCTGTGCAGCCATGCGGGCTATTGCCCTGATGCATACTTTTGGATTCCGGGTCTTTCATCTGTTTGGCTATGATGCATGTATGGACCCTGAAATTCCAGTTGATCTGAAAGAGAAGGATGCCTCTGGTCGCCAGAAGTATCTACAGGTTACGATTGGTGGACAAGACTTCATAACGACCGGAGAGCTTCTGGCCATGGGTCAGGACATGGAACAGTTCTTCCAGAAGGATGACGATATCGAATACCATGTCTATGGTGAAGGAGGCGTGGGTTATGCCCTCTGGCAGATTGAGAAAGACAAGAAGAACTTTGATTCATACCATTCACTTCTTAAAATCAATGGAGAATAAAAATGACCATCATTAATTTCCCCGGTTCTTCAGTTAAGGAAGAGCTTACTCAGGAAGACAAACTACAAAATATCAGGGAAGACCTCAAGAAGTTTGAGGAATACCTTGAAGAATCTCAGGATAATATTGATGGTGTACTGATGATTACATTTTCTAACTCAGAGTGTAGACATTGGATTTCTCCGGGTTTGTCAGTGGCTGATATTTATTTTATGCTTAGTCGTATTCAGTATGCTCTTGTAGAGTATGCGGATTCCTCAGAATAAGGAGGCTTAAAGCCTATGGATATTATTGAAAGAATCTGGGAAGCACGTGATCTGATTATCCAGATTGCCGGTATGGGTGTCATTGCAGCATCCATGCTGATCGCAGGGACCAACACCCCTGATCCCAACAGCACTCTAGGTCGGGTGTATAAGCTTGTCGAATGGGCTGCCCTTAATTTTGGCAAGGCCAAGGACAAGGGTCCAGAAGATCAGGCTTAAATGCTTTCTATTATTGGATCTCTCCTCAGCGTAGTCGGCAAGTTAGCGGGATTTCTTCTTCCTTATTTTGCAGGAAAGAAAGCAGCCCGTGCCGATTATGCTGAGGAGTCTCTCAAGAAATCACAGGAAAAAAATGAAGTACGCATGGATGTCAATCGTATGTCTGATTCTGATATCACTAAGCGCCTGCTCGACAAGTGGAGCCGGGATTGACATCTGCTCCATCATGGAGCCCATCCTGATTTCAAAGGATGATCGGCTGACAGACGAGACCGCCAGACAAATCCTCGTTCATAACGAGTTTTATGACAGAGTCTGTCAGGACTAAGGCTGATAACGCCAGCCGAACTGACCAAGAGCTTCTTGGTATTGTGGGCGGATAATTTTGGGCATGTCCCTGACAGGAATCTGAATACCCTGTCTTCTCAGGAAATCATCATAAGCATACCGGCCAATTGTCTTCAGATCAAAGGAGAAAGGTTCTGAGGGGTTTTCCCGCCTGCTCTCATTGACAGCCTCCTGAATAGCCCTGATGTCTTCCTGAAGTTCCTTCACGGCTTCTCGGTCGCCTTCGGCCTGAGCCGCATAAAGGTCAACCATGGTGTTTCTGGCCTCATTTCTGAATTTCTCACCACGTCTGGTATAGTTGCGCTCCATCATGTTCTGCTGATACTGGGAATTGCGGGCTTCAACCACGGCTGTCGGGGTGAAGCCCGATGCCTGCATGATTGTGTCAAAGAAATCAACGCCGCCGAAGGCTTCAACAGGAAGCTCACGTCCGGCCAGAGTGACTCTCCGAGAACCCATGGAGGCAAGGGCTATGTTTCGGAATACAGGAGGAAGAAGCTCCATGAACGCAACGTCTTCATCCCCATTATTCATCCGACGGAAGAAGTTATTTGCTTGTCCCAGAATACCACCAGCAGGACCTAGGATATCTGAGAGGGATGCCTCTTGATTTCCTGCCACTATATTGAATAGACTACGTGGTCCTTCGATACCTGTTCTCTTACCAATTTCAACACCGACAAGAGAGGGAAGACCACGGTAAGCCAAAGCGGCTGATATTTCCTGTGGCAGACCAAATGAATTAAACATGTCAGTCAGCATCTTTTCCGGATCTTCTTCATCACCGCCAAAAGCACTGATGATCATGCTGATCAAATCTCCGATTATAGCAGCAGCAGGCATACCAATAATGCCACCACCGGCGATGAAAGCCATGCCAGAAATGAGGGCCATCTTCTGATAGATTTTGCGAGTTTCAGGATCCAGTTTTCGAGGATTCCCTTGAGCATCAATACCGGATGCACCAAAGATGCCAGCCTGTAGGGCTCCAAAGAAATAACGCATGACATTAATCTGATATGGGATAAACTGAGTAACCACGCCACCGATTGGTCCCCGGTTATATGCGGGTCTCTCTGTCTTATCAAATTTGAACTGGGCTTTTTCAACAGAAAATCTGGTAAAATTCTCGGCATTAAATTCACCAAACTTATTAGTCCCCTCGGATTCATAGATACGACGGGCATCCTCTGGGTTTTTCTTATAGGTCTCATAGGCAGCAATGGCCGTGGCAACTCTGTTGAATGTCTCGACCCATGCAAAGGCAAACCCTGCACCTCTCATGCCAATGTCAAAAGCACGACCAGCTTTTGTATTTCTGCGCAATCCCTGCTGTGTAAGCTCGCCTGTAAAATCTGATAGCATGATGGGGTTAAGACTTGGCTGAATGCTCTTCAGTATGTCAAAGATATCCTGCGGCATTCCAGCAGGCTTTGTCGTAAAGTCAAAAGGCTTGTTGGCAAAATCTAGGAATTGAAGAACCCGTGACATTCCGACTTTTTCAGGGGATGCAAAAGGCATTTTCTTTGTCAGCATCGTGGCAAGCCGGGCCCCTTTGATAAGAGCCTGTGTACCTTGGGCGGGATTCTTTGCTATTGCCATAATATAAGGCATTGTTGTATGTACAAGACCAACAAGGTTAACCATGGCAGATGAGAGGTTGTAGCCAAGCCACCACACAAAGGCTCCTCTCTTAAACTTATCTGCGATCCTATGTTCCTCCGTCAGATAGCCATCTTTCCCCCAGATTTTCTCAACTTGTTGAATGACAGGTTCAGGGATAGATCTGTCACTCTTTGCTTTCGTGATTTCTTTCTGAAGCTGAATGTTGTCAGGCATTCTGGAAATAAGGTTGGCCTGTGATGAAACATAGTTATTAAAGTTTTCGCTCAGGTATGTTGACCGATTATCACGGGTCAGATACCCATATACTGATGCTGACTTTGGTAGAAGCCTTTTACCTACTGACTGGGAGATCTTGCCAATGAATTTTGATCTCAGATCTCTCAGGGCATTCTCATCCATCTTGGAAGAAAGCTCGGTAGACCCAATGGCAGAATCAAAAATCATCTGGATCATGAATGAATCAGAGGCATCAATGTTGTTTCTGATGAAGTTATCATAGGTTACTTCAAAGACATCCCCTTCTTTCTTGTAATCTGGGTTTTCAAGGAAGAATTTCCTCTGAAATTCTTGAGCATTACGACGGAGAGACTTGATAGTAACCCCGGTATCATTAATTACCTTGAAACCCGTTTGTTCAACGCCACGGGCATCCCTGAATTTATATTTAAAACCATAGCGTCCATTACGGAGTGATGGGAAATACATCAGTCTCTTCTGCTTCTTAGCCTCATTGTAAATTTTTAATGTATCTTCAATGTCTTTGACACGCTTGGTTTCATTATTCTGATTTAATTGATCCAGCTTGGACTTCAAAGATTCTGGATTAGTCTTGATTTCATCCAGAGTGATATTAAGATAGTTGTCTTTTGTTAGTTCATCATTGATTGCGGCAAGATTAATAAGGACATAGGCATCAAGTTTTTCATCAAATAGATAATCAAAAATCTTTCGTGTGTCTTCTGCAATCTTGGCAATAGGGGTATTAGGATCAATGCGATATTTTTGATCCTGTAGGGAGGGATCTTGATGGATAATGTCCTGCCCAAAGAAATCAGTAATATTTAAATCTTCCCCGGAAAGAATCTTTCTGATTGTCTCAGTATTGGTGACGCCCATGGCACGAAGATCTTGTTCGGTTAGATTATTTTCAGTCGACACCTGTAGAATTCTATTGACAGCATCCAGAAAACCATTAAGAGTTGTTTTCTCTGTCTGATTTAGTTTTTCAAGAAATGCGGTTTCGGCAATTTCCTCAACTTTGAGAATGACATCATCAAACTTGGCCTGAATCTTTCGTGTAATCTGGGCAATAGGCTTAAGACCCTCATATTTTGAAAAGAAATCACCCATTGTTCCGGTCATTCCATAGAGATTATAAAAAAGATCTCCCAGCCATGACTTTATGTTCCTTGGTGTTTCACCCTGCATAAATTTATTTATTGCAGTGGTGCTCTTCAGAGCCCTTGTTGGAGCCTGTGCATTATTGGCATATATCTGAGAAAGATTCTTTGTCTCAACGATTAGGGGTTTTCTGGCTTCAGAGGGACGTGCCAGAGCGCCCTCGGTAAATGCCCGGAGTATCTGATCAACACTCTGATACTCTGTCTCCATGTTGTTGTTTTTGACAATTCGGACAATACCCTCGATACCCTTCTTGATCTTGTCCAGAATTCTGCGAATAAGGCCCTTCTTCTCTGGCTTGAGACCCTTGATTGAATCAGCACCTTCAGCATAATACTTGGCGGCAAGCTTGGCTTGAGCTTCCATCCTTTTCATTTGAGGATCAGGATAGGAACTTAGATCAATACCATTAGCCTCGGCAAGCTCTGGGGTCAGGGTCTTGTCCAGAATATCTCTTTCATTCTGGGTAAGGAAACGAATCTGTGCAACATGGAATGCCTCTTCGCCAACAAGCAGTTTTGCGGCGGCAGGGTCTTTATTGATGGCATCTTTATTGAGCATGATGGATTCGCCCGTGCCGATGACAAAGCCTCCAACCGTTGGAGTAGAAGGGGTTTCTCCACGGTATGTGTCATACATATTCTGTACTCTTGAGGCATTTCCAAAAGCTATATTGACATCATCACCGGCAAGTTTATTGATTTCACTGTTGATATTTTTCTGCTTCTCACTAAGTGCCTGTGTTTTTGCAGCCTTTTCAACTTGATTCCGAATGCTCTCTTGCTCTGAGGCCAGACCTAGTTTTTCTTTATAAGTCTGGATACGTTTCTGGATATCATCTCGTTTCTTCTTTTCACCCTCAAGAAGAGTAATGATTTTATCCATGCTATTCATATAGTCCTGATTGATGGTTGCATCAGGATTAATGCCAGAACCTGTAAGAGCGCTCAGACCAATCTTATCAGAGGTTCCAGCACCGTAAAGAGCATCAACCTGCCGCACAAAGTCCTTTGGTCTTTTTCCGGGGGAGAAAACAGAAGCTTCCGGAAGAACTTTATTAAGATTTTTTTGAGTATTCTTGGTTGCTTTAGTAATCGAGGATAGAGCCTTGGCAGGATTAATAGAGGGCTGCCCGACAAGTGATACCTGAAAGTCAACAAGATCTTCAGCATACTGGACAGAGCCTCCTGTTTTATCAACAATTTTTGAAACATCTTCCGAAACTTGCGGAAGACCTGTTGTCTTATCAACTTCAAGCTTGGCTTTCTCACGGGCTCTGGCACGTTCTTGGGCTTTCTGGAAAAGCGCAGAAGCCGTGGAGGCTGGCTGTACATCGGACATAAGCTGTTTGATACTGGAGGACTCCTCCATGACAACATTGTCTTCACCAAGAACATTCTTGATTTGTTCCCGTGTTGTATCAGGAAGGGCCGTTGGGATAATGAGCTTTTCCTTGACTCCCCCTGTTGCTACATCAGGGAAAAGTGCCACGTTAACACCGAGTTTCTGTTCAACGGGTTGCAGAGATTCCGAAAGAGTACGGGCGGTAATACCGGGAATATTCTGGATTTGTGTCTGTAGTGCCGGGTCTTCAACGGCGGTGCTGATGTTGTTCCGGGCTTGTACGTTAGCGTCTTGTTCTCTGTTGATTTCTCTTTCGACTCGGCTGACATCACCACGAACCTTGAAGATCGAGGTAATGCCTGACAGAATAGCACCGGCACCACCACCGTATAGGCCCTGTTCAATGTCTTCAAAGTTTGTAATAGGCTGATCGGGATTATAGATGTAGTGTTCAATTACATTCTGCCCGATAGCCTGAAGGGCTTCCTGTGAACCCTCAAGACCGGCGTCAGCGGCTACGTTTTGGATGTATGCCTTGAGTGTGCCTACTTCATCCTTGATATTATCCAGACGATTAAAATACGTGGCATCATCAATGAGACCTTCGTTATACTTGTTTGTAAGCCCGGCCATTCTTCCGGCACTTGCCGTGATGCCTATTCTTCCAAAAAGACCACCAACCAGTCTTCCGGCGGGGATTGCTTCTGTGATACCGAGAAGAGAGCCAAGGAATGTTGAGGCTCTTAGTTGTTCAGGATCAGCGCCATCTTCAATGGCTCTCTGATAGGCCTCGTCACCTGTGGCAAGGACACCAAGACCACCGGCAACAAGAGCGCCAACAACAGGGGCACTGATACCGACTGCGGGGGCCAAGGCCGCCGCTCCGGCACCTATTCCTGTACCAATTAGACCAACGGTTAGAAAAGTACCGGCAGAACCCACGGCTTCACCAAGACCCCCGACCCATTCATAGTCACGGCCCGGTTTGTAATCTCGGACAGAATCAGAGATAAACTCGTCGCCCCACTCCTGAAAGTAATTTCCAAAGAGTTCTTCATTCAAAAGGGCTTCTGGAATTTCCTCAATACCCCGGATAGCAGAGCCAAGGGTGCCACTGATGCCACGCCTGATACCGGCATAGGCTTCTCCGAGAAGGGTACGATCAACGGCAAACTGGGTAGGATCGGCACGGGATACAGCGAGATTCAAAGAAGAATTAAAAAGACTCTCTAAAGATGTACCTTGATATTTAGGATTAAACCGGTTTTTAATATCAGCAATGGCTTCTTCCATGGTGACATCATCACCAAAGGTAAAGGTTTGCCCAAAGGATTCTAGAGTCAGTTCAGACATTTATAATCCACTATTGAGTTTGCTGGCCATTTATAAAGGAATCGTCAGGAATTGCTGATATGTCATAACCAAGAAGTTCTGCCAGTTTCTCTGCTTTACGAATATACTCTGCTCTGTTTTTTATCAAAGCTTGAATATTTACCCCCTCTGTAGGGTTATATTGGTAATCATCAATGGCATCTTGAGTCCTCTCAATCATGTCGTTATAGTATTCTAAACTATCCTCTAGTTGCTTTCTTCCTGCTTGTGCAATATCAGCCTGAAACTCCTGACCATAGCGCCCCTCCAGAATATCAAGCTCTCTCTCAGTAAGATCAAGCTTTCTCCGGGCAAGCTCCTCCTCAAGTCTGCGGGCTTCCTCTTCTTTCTTAGCCTGTATGGCGGAAAGACCACCGGCACCAAGAGAACCAAAAGCAGTTGCGCCGGGCTGAGAAGCGGCTGACATCATGCCAAGACCGGCAGTCAGAATATCATTATAGGTAATGTCGAGACCCTTTGATTCTTCAGGGGCTGGGGCTTCCTGCAGATCAGGATCTGGTCCTAGTTCTGGTTCTGGTTCTGGTTCGGTCACGTTTTCATCTCCGGCCATAACTGCGGCCAGAAGAGGCGTCATTCCCGCATCAGGATCGGAACTTGGTCCACCACTTTCACCACTATCTAAATAGTACCGGGGTCTGGTTGTGAGATCATCGATCACCTCGGCTATTCCGGGGGCAACTTCGTTAGCTATTGCGGTTGCCGGAGATGCTGCTAGTTTTACAATATTTGCAAGATAGCTTAGTGCTTCTTCCGCAGGTGAATCACCTGTTACATAATTACGATCTTCAGCCTCTAAATTATTAGGCCCATAATAAGTTTCCCATGGAGAAACATATTCTTCAGAAGAATCCTCATCTTCTAATTTTGAACGATAATATTCCATATAACCTTCAGGGTTATAATAGGGATTATAAGCAACACCACCCGGTGAACCATCCTGATATCCCACCTCGCCGCCATCGGCAAAGATACCAAGCCACCCAGCTGGCCCAAAGGCACCTGTGGACCCAAGAAGACCAAGGGTGGAAAGACCAAGACCACCAATCTGCCCGGCGACTGATGGGGGCTGTCCAAAAGTGGTTGATAGGGTTGTTCCGGGAACCGTGGCACCACCTAGAAGACTCTGTAATCCAGATGCCTGTGCCAGCGGATATGCTCGCTGAGTCAGGTAATCCTGATAGGCAATGTCAAGGGCACCCTGCCGTTCAGCCCGTTCTCTCTCCCCGGCAAGCTCAGCTTCCTTGAGACCACTGGTAAGGGCGCCTTGCAGCCCGGTACCAAGGGCGGCCATCTGAGGGGCAGCGGCGGCTGCTGCTGCACGATCTGCGGAAAGCTGGGCAAGGGCGCTCTCATAAGCAGCCTGAGATCCGGTGGCCTGAATATCCGCCAGACCACGCTGAATATTACGTTCAGCTTCCATTTGCTCTAGGGCGGCACGGGAGCCACCAAAGGCACCTACCTTGGTTGCCTGAGATTCAAGACCTCTCCGTTGAATATCACCCTGTCTCCGGGCTTCTCTCAGGGCTACGTCTGTGACAGCCTGCTGAAATGGGGACATGTATGGGGTGATGTCAGCCCCGGCTAGCTGGGTTGCACCAAGGCGGGACTGCCTCATAGCCTCGGCAAAAGAGGGGGCAGCAATTCCGGCAAGACCACCGAAACCAGCACGAGCCGCCTGCTGCTCAGGACCGGCAAGGGCCATACGTGGACCACCATAGGGCTGATATTCTTCAAAGGCAGCCTCGGCAGCACGAAGCAGGTTAGCCTGCTGAAGACGATTGTACCAATCAGGGTAGTTTGTCTGGGCTGAAGTACGGGCCTGTTCCTCAGAGGCTGAGCCCCCGGAACCAAAGAGACTGTCTAGAAATCCCATTATGCTTTCCTCTTTAGATTCTCAACGAGTTGATAGATGATGTCCTGACCGGCCTTGTTTGCCATGCCTTCAGGGGCCCCCGCCATGCGGCCAAGATTGTTGATGGCATCACGGGGGATGACATACTCCTTGTTTGAAACACGGGCTGGAACAGAGTTAAAGGGGTTCTGTAGATTATCCATCATACCTGAGATGCCACCACCAGCGGCATAGACACGGGTCTTGATAGCGTCATCACGTGGACCACCGGGACCACGAATCATCCCATCATAGGATGGATTACCAGAGAGACGGCGAGACAGGGAGGCAAGGCCACCCTCGTTACCCTTGACTGCCTTGGCAGGTACAACGTGATCACCCTCGATCATGGGGAGTGCCTCATTACGACGGTAGACTGGACCACCATTGGCAAACCCTGTCTCAAGAAGATCAGCTTCTCTATTTCTGCGGTCGGGAGTTTCATCCTTAAAATTTCTTAGTTCTCTTAAAACACCATCCCAGTCACCCGTAGAGGCGTATCCCCAGAAATTTTCTGTTCTGGTTGGAAGATTACCATACTGTCTAAAAACAGATAGGAGAACAGCCTGCTGTTCTGGTTTTAGGTTTTCCCAAGGAGTATATGTTTCCGATGAATTCCAAAAATTACTAAACCTCTTATAGTCATCTTCATTTAGTTTATCTTCTATAAAACTTTTTTGTTCAGATGAAATAGATAGTGGATTTTCCTCAAGAAAGGCTTTAGCATCTGCTCCTTGTAAGCCGAAATATGGTGTAAACAATTCAATGAGATCATCAGTAAGACCCATTCTTCTCAGGCTGTCTTCATCGTGCTGTCCAAGATCAAGCCCGTTGGCAATCGTAACACCAGACAAAGGATGATCTTTTACTGGTAGGGTGTATCCTTCTGACTCAGAACCTTCCTCTTGGCGAATAAAAGCAAAAATTTCTGGTTGATAATTAAGTTCAGGTTCCTCTCCGGGAACTGGAGGCATTACCTCAGTAATATCAGGTTCATTTCTGACAGCCTCCATAAGGTCCCGAGCCTCGGAATCTCGTTGGGCCATCTCAGCCTCAAGCTGAGCCAGAGCCTCGGCACTGTAAATATTAGCGCCAGTGCCTAACCTTTCGAACTCAACACCTTCATCTTGGGACATACGGCGGCTTCTTGATAGCTCACGTTCTCTCTGTGTCATCTCCCGTGACATACCGGTTGGCTCGTCTGTCATACTCCTACGGTCTCTGAGCAGCATCTCAGTAATATCAGGTTCATTTCTGACAGCCTCCATAAGGTCCCGTTCAGCTTGGGACGGGAGTCGTAATCTGGCTAGTTCACGTTCTCTCTGTGTCCTCTCCCGTGACATGCCGGGAGGAGGCAGAGGGGATACTTCAATCTCAGGACGATCACGATCTGGGATAATATTTAAGGGGCTGTTATCTCTGGGGGGCATTACAAATCTGAATGCCTCGGCATCGCCACCGTAGCGGGGAGATCCTGTCTCAGCAACACGGGGCATCAGGCCTCCGGGCTGATAAAGGTTACCCTCACGCCGGACTCTCGCCAGTTCACGTTCTCTCTGTGTCCTCTCCCGTGACATGCCGGGAGGAGGCAGAGGGGATACTTCGATTGTCTCAGCAACACGGGGCATCAGGCCACCGGGCTGATAAAGGTTACCCTCACGCCGGGCAATAGCCGGAGAGATATATCCAGCTTCCTCGGCCATTGCCTGTCTAGCCTGTCTACCGGTTGGCTCGTCTGTCATCAACATGAGGTCTCTGAGCATCTGTCCGAATTTGCCAACGTCTGTCTGGATATTCCGGCGTCCCATGGATTCTCCGACACGACCGCCTTCGGCAAAACTTTCGGCGGTTCGGGACATTCTCCCGAGTGACCGAATGATTCCGGCAAGACCGCCGGAGGTTCCTGATAGATCACCGAATTCCGGGAATGATTCCCGGTACTGGAAATAGGATTGTTCTGGGGCAATGCCGAATCTGGCAAGGGCTTGCTGGGCAGCCAGACCACCACGGGCAATATTCTGAAGATCGGAGAAATAATTCTGAAGATCAGCGGCTTCTCGTAAGGCTTGGGGTGAATCTGGTTCTGTTGCAGGAGCAGTAGGCCCAAAGGTAGGGATACCCAGATTCGTTTGTTTAGCCGGACCTTCGGGACCACCGCCACGGGCACTTGTTTTACCTCTTTGGCGGGACATATTAGCTGCTTGTGCCGCTTTATCTGGTGGACCAAGTATATCACCAAGAGCGGAGAGTCCAAGACCGATGAGTCCACCAGAACCGAGAAAATCCCCGAGTCCCGATAAGAAGCCACCAGTGCTGCTTGAGGATTTAGCACCTTTGCTTCGACTAGCACTCCCCATTCCGCTAGCACTTGAACCCGAATCTGGGCCACCGCCACTATAGCTCATCAGTAAATTCCTCCGTTAATTATCCTATAATACCTTTTAGTTTAAGATCCTGCAATAAAGTACCAAGGGCATTTGCAACCACAGACACAGAGATTTCCCCAGCATTTACATCATATGTCCTGTTAACAGAGACATTAGAAATGACGTAGGGACTCTGAGAAGCAGCCTGAATATTGCTCTGGTTATCCCGTAGCTCCAGAGTTCTGATTAACTGGGACCATGCCGCAATCATCTCCGGGGTTGAATTACGAGGGGCTCCGGGGTATCTGACAAAGAGGCTTCCTGATTTACCTACATTGATAGCCATTAGCGCTTTCCATCTGGTACAAGGTCAAGCCTGAAGGTACCAAGTCTCCATGAAGTACCGACAGCACTGGTGGAGATTCTGAGGTTGGCCTGTCGTCCCCGGAGCCTGATATTCTGGAATCTGGTTGAGGCGCTGACTACAAATGGTCCCTTGGTAACCGTGGTGGCCGTTGGGTATTGCTTGGCCCCCATCAGGATATTTACCTCTGGATCATTATTGTTTCCACCGGGATCGGCTAATTGAAAATCAGGGATAAACTTGTCAGCAAAGAGAAGCTCATCGCCATCACCAAGATCAAAGTCACCACTCTGGATATAGGACTTATATCCGATTAGCTGGTTATCCCCGATGACGGCATGGTATGTATCTTCAGGTTCATTGTTATACAGATAGGCAGTTCCGGCTGAGACACCTGTTGTGATGATGTTATCAAAGATACCCTCGCCGAAATCCCATGTTGTCCAATAGGCATCCCCATAGACCCAGTAGTTTTCAACAGGGTTGAATGAGACATACCTGTTACATTCCTGAGAATCAGCGGAGGGGTACAGCCATGTGATTTCAGAGAACTCTGTGTTGATGCCGCAGAATACTTTTTCCTTTTGCTCATAATTCAGGTCACTGAATACATACTTTCGAACAGAAGATGGGAGAATCTGGACAGAGCCGTTATAGACGAAGAAGTTACCATCGCCCATCCAGAAGAGTGATCCGCTGAAATCCTTGGCAGCATGGGGGGAAATGGAACCACAACGATCACCAAGAATATCAATAGTGAAGATATAGGGCTGTCCTACATAGGCCATGCCATACAGGGCAGAATCAGTGAGAACCAGAACACCACCACGGGAGTAGATACCCTGATTGATCTTGGTTCCTCGTTGGATCCTGAAGTCACCGGCTGCGTTCGTCACGGTGGGAGTCCATGTGTCATAGTCCTCCTGATCAGACCAGCGGATAAGCATGGGATCAAAGTTACCGCTGATGTCATTGCATCCAAGGGCGATGACATGGCGGGACTTCTCTGAGACAATGACACCATTGACAGATACAGGGGCGGCAGAGATAAGCTGGGCCCTCACATTGGTACCAGAGGTGGCATCCCAGAGATAGATTGAGCCACCACGGGGATTGGCCAGAAGATCCTCGCCGAATGTGTCCATGCTCCAGTTACGCATGGACAGCACAATGTTTGTCGTTGAAGCCGGGGTACCATAGGTGCCTGTGCCATAAGACCCCGCACCCCAACCGAAACCGTTGGTATTATATTTAGACCCTGATTTAAGAAGGAAATTGGCGGTAACATCACCAGCGTCCGCAGATGTGGCGGCGGCTACCGTGGTATATGTAAAGGTAAAATGATTGGTATCAGATGCCGTGGTGATGGTGTAGGTAGAATCAAGGAAAACATTTCCACCGATTGTGGCGGTCATGCTGGTAAAAGCGATACGATCCCCGGATGCCCTTGTATGACCCGTCAGAGATACAGTGATAGATGAAGAACCAGCGGAGGTGCTGATCTGATTTGACAGAACAGTGCTGGATGTGATAGGGGTAATATCGGAAATATTACCACCCTGATAAATCTGAAGAGCATTGTTGGTACCCCATGCAATATAGTTTTTCTGGTCAAGACCTGACCAGACTTCGATATCACGGGGAGTTCCTGTGAGTGCTGTTGTGACCCTCTTGTTCCACCCCCGGATATTTTCAGGATTACTATTACGGAACCTGACACGGTTTCCATCATACCAGCCGCCCTCGGCTTCGTATTGTGTGTCATCACGAAGAATGGTAGGGGCAAACTTGAACTTGGTTGTGATCGTATCTGTTGACATATCTTGATTACTTTATCGGAAGAAATGGTAGAACCTGAGAAACAAAAGCGCCCATGGCAGCTGAGAATCCTGCAATCATCATTATGGTTTTCCAGCCGCCCTTTGCTTCTGAGAGAGTGGTGAGAATTTCACGGGTGTCCCTGCGTACTCCATGCAATTCCTGTTCAAGGACTGCAATCCGGGCTTCCATTTGACCTAGTTCTCTGTCAGTAAAATCAGGCATTAATGGTCAGCCAAGATGCAATTGTATATCTGTTTCCGGAGTTAATTTTATTTACACCGTGCATGATAGAATCTCCTCTAAAAATAATTAATTCTCCGGCATGTCCTTTAATTCCAAAACCCAAGTCCGGAAACATTAACTCACCACCCTGATAATTATCATTAAGATATACTATAGCAGCAAAGTTTCTATTAGGAAATTCCCTGTTTGCCCCTAAATCATTATGGGGTGGCATCTCATCTCCCTTATTCCATTTTACAATATTTGTATCCATAATTGAGAGATTTAATCCAGTCTCTTGTCGGGCAAATCGAAGAATCCTTTCTTCTATAACCCCTTTATTTGAATCGAGGGCTGACCAGCAAACCCTGTTCTGCCACTGAGAAGTATCATTAGGATTCTCGGCTACCCAATTTCTAATTAAAAAATCACATTCATCTTTATCTAAGAAAGATTCTTTAGAGTAGATGCCATTACTTTCAAGTATTTTGAAACTATTTGAACAGTATATAACAGGGGAAGACCGAACAAATCTTCGTGCTTTCTTAAAGTAGTCTTTGGTCCAGTCATCAGTTTTACCCCGTTTATCAGAAATAACTTCTCTTTCATCCTTAACACTTTCTGGTTCAGGCATTTTATAAATCTTAGTATTCTCTATAGCCCCCGTATTAATGGGAATGATTCGGGCAAGCTGGGTTCCCTTGGGAATAGTGGTCTTCCCTTTGTTAACAACACGGATTGTCAGAAACCATGGGTAGGATAACCAATCAGTCTCGATGACTGCGGACATTGTTTGAATATCGGTATTATCGGAGTTAGGTACTGGCATAACCATAAGGTTAATATTCTCATCAGTACGCCAAATATATCCAGGGTCTAGTGTAAAAGTACCCATACCAAAATGGCTTTTAGCACCAGCGCCTTCAATGACTGTTAGATTATCTTGATAGACACCACCATCCCACTCCACGACGACTGTCTCATTTAGAACAAGATCCCAGCCGACAGTATTAGCACATGTTAGTGGGGTACACTTATACGCATGTGGAATAAACCAATCTCTTGTTTTGGTTGCAGGTATTATATCTACTGATTTAACTGAATCAGAAACTACCGGATAAATTTGTATCATGTTAATTTTACGACGTACCTATTCCCATAGCCGGGGGGATCAGAACGAATTGGGATATCTAAAAGCATTTCATAATCTGATGATGACAGTGTTGCAAAACTGTTTGTTTCTTCAACAAGACTTTTTGAAGCTATGATAACTTCTTTCCCTGATGCTTTCAGAAACTTCCCCAAATTCACATTGTCCTCGGCAAAGTCATCATAGAAAACACGGGACATAATATAGGTATCATATGACATATCAATAGATTCTTCTGTGGCCATCTCTTGATAAAATAAAACATCATAATCAAATAATATAAAGTTACAGGCAGCTATCATGGCTGATTCTTCCATGGGTTCGTATACAGAATTTACGCTTCCCAGAAGATGGGTAATAATTGTGGATGTTCCAGATCCGCATCCAATATCACATACCCTCTTGTCTTTCCAGAAATCTGTTTGATCACCCTTAAGCCATACATACTTAATGATTTCCTCATTGCTCCACTCTGAATTGGGATTAGTAAAAGGAGGATTAGGTTCCATATCTTTGTCCCAACCAATATATGATAAATCTAGGATAATACTGGGAAGGAGAGGTCGTCCCTGAACACATCGGATTCTTTCAAGGTCATTGTACAGGACATTAAGAACAGATTCTCGATTAACAGTTTCAGTTTCAAAGTAATCATAGACCAGAGTTTTCCAATCAGGTAGAATAGTATTCTCTAAGACTGCTTCTAGTTTTTCAGCATATGTGGGCATTACTTAAACACTCCTGTATAGTTTAGAGATTTTAGTATACTCTTATCTATCTTGTCTTCTATAATACGGGACATAGCGGGTGTCATATTATACGACATATAGGGGCTCAGAGCCATTTCTTTTCTTTCGGGGGTAAATTCAAAAGAACCATAAACTTTAGATGGGATGTTATAAGATTCTAAAAACATAATATTATTTAATGTCTCTTCTGGGTTACTGATAAGGTCGGTATACTTTACATATTTGATTGATGAATTAAAAGGATTAGATAACCAAAAAGTAAAGAACCTGTTATAAAGATCGCAAATATTTTCTAAACTATATACTTTATATTCTTCGATAATATCAGGAGTATCATGTAATGTTTTAGATGTGGCGCACCTTAGTTTTGTGTGGCCCTTCTCATAACCAACCTTGTAGTAGACACCAAGTTCCCATGATTGAGAGATAATACTATCAATCCACTTATAAGGTGATTTATGGATAATAACTCTGTCTATACCCCTGATATGTTTTGGAATATCATGGGGGACAAACTCATGTTTATATCTTGTGTACTTATTATTCTTATCAAGTATAGTCTGTAGATAATTAGTCCCAGATCTATAGAGACCGCATACTAAAACGGAAGTTTTATTCCCTGCCATTTAACATCTCGAATATCATCTGTTCTGCACCATTGAGAAATACCAACAAAACCATCAACTATGTATCCCCCACCAGACTGTATTAAGAGGCCGTAAATAATTTCTTCAGGATCTTGTTCAGAGTCCCACGTTGCCTGGGTAGTCTCCCAACCATCTATCGTGGCAAAATCATATTGTTCCCCATAAAGAAGGGGCATTGTGGCTTTACCAATATGCTCGTAATCATAAGGGCTCTCCCCCGGAAAGTTCTCCTCAGAAGATTCATCATAACCTCTATCTTCCAGTAACCACCAGTTATAATTATAAACACCCCATCGTTCAACACCATTATTATCTCTGATCCATAAGTCATGGTCATCACTAAAACGAAGCGGTTTGTAGGATCCTTGTCTGTAGATGCTCATCATACGCCTGCCCTTGGAAACTGGAACAGGTTTATTTTCTACAACATCGGCAATTTTTCCAGACAGAGTATAGACAGAATCACCTACCTGTATATCCTTAATCTCCTTCCACTTATAATCAGCCATCAATACACAAGTGTCACCCGCAAAACAAGTCATGGGTGGAGGCGGAGGTGGCGGGGGTGGAGGCGGAGGGGGCGGAGGAGGTGGCGGTGGTGGTGTAAGAAGCCCTCCAACTAAGATAATATCAGGCATGGGTTATGTCTTAATGATATAATTGAGAATAATTGTTGGCTGTACGTTGTTATGCGCCTCGTCATTAGCCCCTGTTAGTGGAATATATGCCGGATTTTGTGCAAGACCGGATGATGATACACCGCCCTGACCACCGTTGCTGGTTTGTCTCTGGTAAGTGGCTGCTGTTGGTAATTCCCCGGGTGTTAGTGTATGGGTCTCA
>Ga0208899_1001330_pt1 | contig 17472 bp, 28 predicted proteins | sample VirMetDEL_Nov_24_FD_184518 | JGI IMG/M metagenome (GOLD analysis project Ga0208899, IMG submission 184518) | Aqueous microbial communities from the Delaware River and Bay under freshwater to marine salinity gradient to study organic matter... | ecosystem: Environmental > Aquatic > Marine >... | reverse complement strand
AATGGAGATTTTGTTATTGGGGATCCTGTTAGTATACGCTTTATATGGGATAGTTTTCCTAATCCTAAAATGTTTTTTGTTCTTTTTGCTGATCGGTTTTTTATTGTGGTTGATTCATCCAGGGTTACAAAATTTAATTTATTTTTTTTAAGATAGTCTGCACAAGCTTCAAAACCTCTTTTGGTTGATAGAGCTTCTACGTTAATTAAAAAAATTTTTAAATCTTTTGATTCGTTCATTTTAAAAAAGTCTTTTGGTTTATCTAAGTTCCATTTAAATATATTATATTTAACTATTTCAGGCATGTGAGTTTGTATTTCACTTTCCCAATTAGTATAAACAGACTTAGGTGCAATAATTAAAACAGATGTAATTTTTCTTTGTAGATATAAAAAAGCAATATTATCTATAGTTACTTTTGTTTTACCGGTACCCATTTCCATAAAATAAGCCCAGTTATTTTTTTCAGCTGATTCGTTTAAAGCATTCCGTTGATGCTCGTACGGTTTAGTCTTATAAGGGTATTTCCACATCCTGAAAACTTTTTATATTTTTTTCTTGCAAAGATCAAATGAATAATTTATGTACTCCAACAGGAGGAAAATATGGAAAATTTAGATATAGAAAAGATGTCTAATATAGACATCAGTCAAGACAGTGTTAAATCAATTACCGATAAGTGTAATCATTTAAAAGATTTAAACAAACAAATCGAAGATCAAGAAGAAAAATTATCTCTTTTAAAACATAAAGCTAGAGACTTAGAAGAGAGAATAATTCCAGAGATGATGCAGGAAGCAGGTGTATCTTTGTTGAAATTAAGTGATGGTTCTACCGTAGAGGTTAAACCATTCTATGCAGCAAAAATTCCTGAGTCACGTGTTGATGAAGCCTTCAGTTGGTTGAGAGGTAAGGGGTTCGAAGATATTATCAAGAACACCGTTACTGCATCATTCAATAGAGGACAAGACAACCAAGTCTCTGAATTGATAAAAGTCTGTGAGGAGCATGGATTCAACTATAATAAAAAAGAAAAAGTTGAACCTATGACTTTAAAGGCTTTTGTTAAAGAGCAAGTTGAAGGTGGTAAAGAACTACCTTTTGATTTGTTCGGTGTGTACATCGCAAATAAAACGAAAATAACTAACAAATAATAGGAAATACTATGATAGTAAAAGACGGACAACAAAGCCAAGTAGCGGTTAAAAAAGAAGCAGGTGCAGTGACTAACAACGTTGATATTGAGTCATTTGCAGATGCAGGATTTGATAATGTAGATTCAAAAAGTTTAGCATTACCATTTCTAAAAGTTCTAGGACAATTATCTCCTCAAGTAACACAAGGGGATAGTCAGTTTAATCCTGAAGCAAGACCTGGAATGATCTACAACACCGTAACAGATGAACTTTATGATGGGGCTAAGGGAATGAAAGTTATCCCTTGTTTCTATAAATTAGAGTACATCGAATGGAGAGATAGAGATAAAGGTTCTGTTGCTCCAGTAAATGTTTATCCAGCTGATTCAGATATTATGTCGAAGACGACAAGAGATGAAAAGGGTAAAGATAGACTTGAAAATGGTAACTACATAGAAGAAACTGCTTCTCATTATGTAACAATAGTGGAACCAGAAAAATCTTCTACGGCTATGATTACTATGAAATCTACTCAAAGAAAGAAATCCAAAAAATGGAATTCAATGATGATGTCTTTGAGACAAAAGAGAAAAGATGGTAAGGGCTTCTTTAGACCTGCACCATTTACTCAATTGTACACACTTAAAACTGTTTTAGAGAAAAACAACTTAGGTTCTTGGTATGGTTGGGAGATCGAGCATGTTGGTACAGTGGATAGCGAAGACACAATCAAAGGAGCTTTTGATTTTTACGAAAGTTGTAAAAAGGGAGCGGTCAGAGTTAATCACGGTAAAGAAGAACAGCAAGTAGAAAAATCACCATTCTAATATGGACATACTTGACAACACCCTGGAGGAGTTTATAGAACTCTTCCAGGGTTCTACTACATATTTTGGTGCTTCAAAACCATTAGGCCAAACGAGAGGTCGAGATGGTAAGCAAGAATTTAAACATTGGGTTGAGCCTAGGCCTATGACCAGGGAAGATTGGTTACAACATTTAAAAGGAGAAAAATACTATGGATCCGTTCCCATTCGAGATGATAATACATGCAGTTGGGGGGTCATCGATGTTGATCGTTATAATATACAGCATAAGGACGTTATATCGGTTATACGGAAAAGGAAGTACCCACTCATCCCGTTCAGATCAAAATCCAACGGACTCCATTTAGTTTTATTTATTGATGGTGTAGTTCCTGCATCTTCAATGAGAAAAAAATTAATTGAACTAGCATCAGATCTTGGTGTTAATGATAGTACAACAGATATTTATCCAGCGCAGGATGAAGTTGATCTAACACCTGAGGATTGGAATAAAAAAAGAAAAGGTAATTTTGTAAACTTACCTTATCAAAAAGCACATATGACTACTAGAGTTTGTATGGATAATGATGGTAATTCAATTAAGTTAGAAAACTTATATAAGTTTGTTTCTGAATATAGATTAAATCCTAAAGAGTTTCATAAGCTTAAAATATTTCAAGATGATGAGACTAAAGATTATCCACCTTGTGTTGTAAACTTTATGAAAAACAAAGTTCAAAAAGGTGAAGGTCGTAATGATGCAATGTTTAACGTTGCTGTGTTAGCTAAAAAAATAAATCCAGATCCAGTTATGTATCAGGATTGGACTAGAAATTTAATGACTAAGGTTTGCTCAGAACCTTTGCATCCACAAGAATTAAATAATATTTTTAAAGGTGTTGAGAATAAAGAATATGCTTATAAGTGTAAGACTTCTATTGCACGAATGCACTGTTCATCAAGCACGTGTTTAAGACGTAAACATGGTATTGGTAACAATGAAGCTTTACCTGAAGTGGGTAAACTTTTAAAAGTAAATTCTTATCCAGAGCCTTATTGGATTCTACCTATTCAAGGTAAATCAATTAGACTTAGTACAAAACAATTATACCAACAGCAGTTGTTAGGGGAACAGTTACTTAACTACGATATTGTTTGGAGATCACTGAAGCCAAGTAAAAGAGATCCAGATCCATACAGAGATTGGTTAGATGAATTAATAACTAACAAGCAAGATATGGAAGGCTTTAATGCAGGAGAAGAGCAAGAAGATGTGTTTAACTCTAGAATGACAAAGTTCATTGAGGATGTTGAAGATACTACAGAATTTGATCAAATAGATTCTGGGAATATCTGGAAAGATGAAAATGAGATGAGATTTAAACTTGAAACGTTTAGATCTTTCATGAAAAAAATGGGTTATAATTGGAACGAAAAAGAATGTACTAGGTTTCTTGAGCAAGGAAAAGCTTTACCTAAAGCTAAGTTCAAGGGAATACAAACTAGACATTGGGTTGTAGTTTTACCAAAACAAACGGAGCATAAAAACAAAGATGTCAAATTTACTAAAGCAAAAGCTGCGTGGGAAGACAATTAAAATTTTTGGACCACCAGGAACAGGTAAAACAGAAAATTTACTTAAAAGGGTTAAGCGGTATTTGGAGAAGGGTTATTCTCCAGACGAAATTTGTTATGTATCTTTTACTAACAAAGCTGTTAACGAATGTGTTGCAAGAGTTAGACAAAAGTTTAAAGGTTATGACGAAGATGCTTTCTCATATTTTAGAACATTACATTCTCTGGCCCGACAACAGTTTGCTGAAATTCCCGTATTAGATCCTAAGGCAGATCTGCTAACATTTCACACCCAGTATGGAACGGTGAAGGTGGGTTACAAAGATACTTGGGATGATCAAAAAGTATATAACAATTGGTCTTTACAAATATATGATAGAGCAAGAAACATGAAAGTGGATCCTGTGTGGTTGTACAAACAACAACCAAGAAAAGTAGTAAGACTTCAGCAGTTTAAATCTATTATTGCAGGTTATGAAGAATTTAAGATTCTTGAAACGGATGACGGACACCGAACAGCGGACAGATTAGATTTTACAGACATGGTAAAAAAATTTATTGATGATGGCCTTGTAGTTCCTTTTAAAATTTTAATGGTCGATGAAGCTCAAGATCTAACTCCCCTGCAGTGGGACATGGTAGTCAAAATGGCAAGTGCAGTTGAAAGAGTTTATATTGCAGGTGATGATGACCAAGCTATTTATGAATGGAATGGTGCTGATGTTAATTTGTTTCAAACTTTTCCAGGTAAATCATTAGTGTTAAAGAGAAGTGTAAGATTAAATAAAGACATACATTTTTTTTCTAAAGGTTTATTAAATTCTATGGGTAACAATCGTATACCTAAAGAGTTTTATTCTAATGGTAAAGAAGGTGCTGTTTATAGATGGAATGGATTGAAAAAAGTTCCTTGGACTATGGAAGGAAGTTGGATGGTATTGGCTAGAATTAATGATGTAAAAAGAGAGCTCCAGCAGGAGGCCCGAAACCTAGGGTTATATTATCAAGACCAAAAAAATAATAAATCATTTGATCCAAATCAATTCTCAGCAATTAATTATTGGGAGAAGATATGCGAAGGTGGAAGTATCACTAGAGAAGAAGCTGTAACTATGTATGAGTTTTTGTTAAACATTGACCACGGATACCGGTCAACGGATAGTAAAAAATGGAGTTTTGCACACCCAAATCAAGTCTTTACTTTTGATGAATTACATTTAAGGTGTGGTATGAGAGATCAAAAAGGTCCATGGAATCAAGTATTTAAAAGAAAATTTAAGGATAAAGATAAAAAATATTTTCAAAAACTTATGAGTGAAGGTGTAGATCTTAGTCAACCGCCAAAAATAATCATAGATACAATACATCAAGTCAAAGGTGGTGAGGCAGATAATGTTGTCCTGGCGAGCAAATGTAATTTTCCATCACACTTCGACAAGAAAAATTTAGCAGATAAAGTAAAAGAACTTAGGGTTTGGTATACAGGTGCCACTAGATCTAAAAGCACACTCCATCTGTTGGGCACTTATCATCAATATAATTTTCCATTAGGAAAATACTTTAAACAATATGAGGCTAACTATGTCAGATAAAAATATGTTCGATGAGGCTTTCCCTCAAGATAAACAAATTGGAGGATCTCACTACCAACACTATTTAATTCAACCCTATGAATTCATCTCTAAAAATGAGCTTACTTTTTTTCAGGGCAATGTTATTAAATATGTTTTGAGATATCCTTACAAAAATGGTATCGAAGATCTTGAGAAGATAAAACATTATTGTGATTTAGAAATTAAGAAAATGAAAGATGGACAAAAGAAAAAATAATGTATATTTGCGGAATAAACATTGGACATAATCCATCATTAACTTTAATGAAAGATGGTGAAATAATTCATTACAACGAAGAAAGAAAACTTTTTCAAATAAAATTATTAAGTGGAATTCCTTACAAATGTATTGATGAAATATCTAATTTTAAATTAGATGCAGTTTATGTAACCTCTTATGATTGGATTAAAAATGATCTTTTAAATTTAAAATTTTATCTGACACATAAAGAGATGATAAAAAAAGAAAAAGATGTTTACAGTTTATATAGACCCCATCACTTAAGTCATTTATTTAAAGCTTATGTAGATTCAGGATTTGAAAAAGCTAGAGTGTTTGTATTGGATGGTAGAGGTAGTAAATGGGATGATGGTTATGAATATTGTTCTATTTACGATATGGAAAATATAGACGTAACATGCATACTAAAAAAACTTTATAATGGTGTCCCATTTGAAAACAACAGTATTCAAGAAGGTTTACCTTTAAATGAAGGATTTGATATTAATGACAAAACAAAATTTGAAAAAACTAAAAATTTACATTTAGGGAGGTTTTACGCAAGTATATCTAGAAATTTTAATTATGAGAATGAAGAAGGTAAATTTATGGGTTTACAATCTTATGGAAAAATACAGGAAAATATTTTAAAAAAATTTACTGAAGGCGTGAATGAAGATGAATTAAAAAAAATTGAAAATAACACAGATGTTGCTAGAACCTCACAAGTTTTTTTTGAACAAGAATACTTAAATTTAATTAGGAAATATAAATATAAAAATATGGTATTTACGGGAGGTTGTACTTTAAACGTAGTAAACAACTATAAAATACAGAAAGAATTTGAAGATTGTAATTTATATTTTGAACCTTTGTGTGGGGATGAAGGTAATTCTATTAGTTCAGCATATTTTCACTACCTAACTAAAAAACAAAAATTAAAACCTAACAATAATATTTATTTAGGTAATAAAATAAAAATTAATGAATCAATTTTAAAAAATGAATTATTAGAAAATGTTAATAGAAAAAATATAATTGATATTTTAGAAAAAGGAGAAATTGTAGGTTTAGTTCAAGGTAAAGCAGAAGCGGGGCCACGAGCATTAGGAAATAGAAGTTTATTATTAGATCCATCTTTAAAAAATGCAAAAGACAAAATGAACAGTATTAAAAAAAGAGAAAATTTTAGACCCTTTGCATGTTCAATATTAGAAGAAAACTATAAAGATTATTTTAATGTTGCAGATGGTGATAAGTCTCCTCATATGATGATTGCTCCTCAAGCAAAAAATAATATCAAAATAATTGCTCCATCAATTGTACATGTAGATGGAACTTGTAGGGTTCAAACTATTAATAAAACAGATAATTTTGAATTATATAAAATTTTACAGAATTTTAAAATTCCTTTATTAATGAATACTTCTTTAAATTTAGCAGGATATCCTATGGTAGAAACATTTGAAGATGTTTTGTTTACTATGAGAAACTCACAATTAAAATATGTATTTTTTGCAGATGAATCAAAATTATTAATTAAAACTTAAGATGACAAAAAAAAGAAAAAATAAATTAATTATGTGTGAGGAGTGTAATGAATGGGTAGCAGCTATAGTCTATAACTATAATTATTACTGTGCTGAGTGCGCATTGGCTGAACAAAAAATATATGAAGGTAAATTAATAGAAGACTCTGGTTTAAGTAGAAAAATACAATGACCCATCAATTAAATTTTATATACAATGATAGTGATTGGGTTTGTCCAGCGGAGTATCCAGATTTATCTAAAGCAACTGAAATTGCAATTGACTTAGAAACTAAAGATCCAAACATTAAAACTAAAGGACCAGGATGGGCAACTTTCGATGGTTACATTGTAGGTTTCGCAGTAGCTGCACTTGGCCAACAGTGGTACTTTCCTATAGCTCATGACGCAGGAGGTAACATGGACTCTGCGATCACAACTGCTTGGATGCAAGACATATTAAAACTACCTGCAACTAAAATATTTCATAATGCAAGTTATGATGTGGGTTGGTTATTAGTTAATGGATTTGAAATCAGAGGAAAAATTGTAGACACTATGATTGCTGCAGCTTTGATTAATGAAAATAGATTTAGTTTTAGTTTAAATGCTTGTGCTAAAGATTATTTAGGTGAAATTAAAAACGAAACTTTTTTAAATGAAAAAGCCAAAGAATGGGGAATTGATCCTAAAGCTGACATGTGGAAGCTGCCTGCGGGCTACGTAGGCTTCTATGCAGAGCAAGATGCAGGGCTAACCTTACGTTTATGGGATAGGCTTAAAACAGAGGTATCTAAGCAGTCCCTACACGATGTTTGGGAAATGGAAATGGAATTATTGCCTATTTTGATTGATACAAGGCGTAGAGGTATAAGAGTTGATGAAGAAAAGGCTAGAGGCTTAAAAAAAGAATTTGTAGCTAAAGAAAAAACAATTTTGCATCAAATTAAAAAACAAACTACATTAGATGTGGATATCTGGGCTGCTCGATCTGTAGCACAAGTGTTTGATCGTATTGGTGTTGAGTATCCACGGACAGCGAAAACTGAAGAACCAAGCTTTACACAAAATTGGTTAGTAAATTGTGATAACCCGATAGCGCAACTAATAAGAGAAGCAAGAGAAATAAATAAATTTCATTCAACATTCATAGATTCGATTCAACGTTATGTTCACAAAGGTAGAATCCATTCTGAAATAAATCAATTGAGATCTGACCAAGGTGGTACGGTGTCTGGACGTTTATCATACTCCAACCCCAACTTGCAACAGATACCTGCACGTAACAAAGAGTATGGAGATAAAATTAGAAGTTTGTTCTTACCAGAAGAAGGTAAACAATGGGGTAGTTTCGACTACTCACAACAGGAGCCTAGGCTTGTTGCTCACTACGCTGCATCTGTGGATACGAAATTCGAAGGTGCAGCGGAGTTCATTGAAGCTTATAAAAATGAATCTGCTGATTTCCATCAGATTGTAGCTGACATGGCAGGTATTACTAGATCTCAAGCTAAGACTATTAATTTAGGTTTATTTTATGGTATGGGTAAAGCAAAATTAGGTAAAGAATTAGGTATTAATAAGGACCAGGCAGAAGCCTTACTTCGACAATATGGAGAGAGAGTTCCTTTTGTTAAGAAATTAACAACTGAGGTGACCAACAGCGCTTCTAAGTATGGGTTTATTCGAACTATAGGAGGCCGTAAATGCAGATTTGAGATGTGGGAGCCATCTACCTTCGGAATGAACAAAGCGATGCATTACGAGGAGGCTAAGGCTATTTATGGCAATAATATTAGACGTGCCTTTACCTACAAAGCTTTAAATAGATTAATTCAAGGATCTGCAGCAGATCAAACGAAACAAGCTATGATTAATTGCTATAAAGCAGGATTTAAGCCATTATTACAAATACACGATGAGTTATGTTTTTCTATAAATGAGGAATCAGATATAAAAAATGTGAAAGAATTAATGGAAAATGCTATTGAAAACCTTAAAGTTCCCTCAAAAGTAGATATTGCCCTTGGTAAATCATGGGGAGAAGCAAAAGAATAGCACTATATTGCTATTTACATTAATTATGCTATATAATATTTTATGAAGCTATATCGTGTCCAAGTAAAATACAAAAATATGTATATTGATGAGACGCTTGAGGCAGAAAATGATAAAGCCGCTCTTGAGTATTTAGTAAAGAAGGTTGACTCAGGAGATGTAATAGAAAAAGAAGGTGCGGGGTTTGAAAATCCTGACTTACTTTTTATAACCTTTGAGGAGATAAACCGAAATGCTACAAAAGTTAATATCGGAGAAACTTCAGTTGGAGTCCAAGTGGGCAACACAAGCGTTAGCACAGGGTAGAGTGACTACCGACATGAAGTGGATAGACATAAAGATCAAAGAGATCAGAGTTAAGATCAATGATCAAAGTGTAGAAGACGCAAAAAAAGGTCTTTTAGACATAGCTAGTTAATTTTAACCTAGCTTAATAAAAAAAATAAAATTTTTCCCTAAGACTTCTGCGCTCTAAATTGAAGGTATTTGTTTACATTCAAATTTAATTGCTAATCTTTCTTTGTTAACTAAATCTTTATCAAGCTTTTTAAGATTTTTGTAGGATAGTTGATATCCTGCTAATGCACAGTCTAAGTGACTATTGAATTCGTAAGGCATGTAACTGGATCCCGGACACTGGCCACTGGTCATACTACATACGTATAAAATTAAAACGAACTTCATCCTATATTATCCTAGCTTATTATTTACTTGCATATCCCATTAAAATGTTTATATAAAGATACAAGTTAATACTAACAAAGAGGAGGCCAAATGGCAACAACAGGAAAATGTGATTCGCAAGTGTTTAAGGAGTGGAGTGCAAAGGTAGATAATATCTTATCACAACTACCAAAAACTGACATGAGTGGAGAACCCTTAGAGTACCAGGATGATGCATACCAAGAAGTTATGAAGATGTTACAACAGTGTTGTATGCTCTTCGAAGATATGCCTATCTATCCAATCAACGAAGTTATTGCAAATAAACTAATACAAGATCAACAGAGAGGTGCCGATGAAAGACCTGATATTTAGTATGATGTTTATTGCATTACTAACAATTATCCCTGCAAAAGTTTTATTATTTATTTTTGCATCATTGGGATATTTAATACTTAACTAACCAAGAGGAAAAGATATGAACAAACCGATCGTTAATAAATTTTTTGAAACTACGGATTATACGAAGTTCAAAAAAACTAGAGGTAATAGACCTGTAGATGAAGCACACGTACAACAGTTAAAAAAATTAATTTCTGATAGAGATCTTCAAGATCCAATTAGAGTTAATAAAAACATGGAAGTCATTGATGGCCAACATACCTTAGAAGCTAGGAAACAACTAGATCTAAAGATTCCATATATTATTATGGATAGTGAAGATCCATTAGATGTGGCTAGATTAAACACAGGGCGTAAGAATTGGTCCATGAATGATTACTTAGGGCAGCACTGTGCTAGAAATAAATTAGATTATAAAATCTGTAAAAGTAAAATGGCACAGTATGGTATGAATGTTGCAGAAGTAATTGTATTACTTCTAAAAATATCTAGTCTGTGGAATAGAATATCTACTGATTTTAAAACTGGTTTATTTTCAATTCCTGCAGGAGGTATAGAAAACTGTGATCGTATTGGATCACAACTGATGCAATTGAGACGTTACTTTGTAGGTATGGAAGACACTAGCAAAAGAATGAAACGTTCTATGGTGCACGCTTATGTTATAGCTGACAAACACCCTAGATGGGATTTTGCTAGATTTAAAACTGCTTGTAAACAAAGATCGAGTTGGTTACTTTCTGGAACTTCTACTGCTGATTACATTGAAATATTTGAAAAGATATTTAATGCAGGACGAGTGCCAAGTAAGCGAATCAATTTGGTTGAGTTTACCAAGACAAATAGGAGAAACAATGGACGTAAACAAATGGAAATCAATTGCTGTTGATATCGAATCATACACAATCATTAGGGCTATGGGGGCAAATGGCCTCAGAAACCCAGGCAACATGATCAAGAAAATGGTCAGCGATAGTATTAAAAAAATCGCAAAAAAAGAAGGTGTTGCTGAAGTTAAAATGAAAGAGAATTTACTTAACCAAGGGAAGAAACTCCTCAAGTAAGTAATAAACATCGATGTTGAATTGGGGCCGGGAGACTGGCCCTTTTTTTTACTTGCAATCAAAATTAAAATAGTTATTAATTAAATAGTATTCCTAAGCCTAAATGAAATAAGTGGGGCTTTCAAAACACTTTATTTCCAACTAACGACGAAACTCAAATTTAACTTTAAAACAAAAGGATATTTTGTGGGTGAAAAAGCTATGAAGAGTAGTGAAGAAGCATTGAACCATGCGTTGGACAAGCTTGTTATGGTCTGTCCAAATAAAAAAACGTATGATGAGTTAACAAGTTTAATGTTTCAGTTGTATTGTGGAAATGATTTTGGTTTAGGAAATTTTAGTCTTTCTTTCCTTGAGAAAATTGAGGATAGATGGCGATCAGGAAGAAAGGCCGCAGCGCAAGCTAAAGGCATAAAACTGGTTGTTAAAAATGCTTAACCACGGTGTTAGATCACACAATCCATATCTTTTCCCACACTGTGGTTATGCAAATGAGTGCCAAGCAAACTGATAAATTAATTAGACAGAGTAAAATCATAATGAGTTTTATGTCCGGAGAAGAACGGACGCAGTACTTGACTCGTATGTGGGATCTTTATTATGAAGTCTATATAAAAAAGGATTGGCGAAAATCAGCATTTAATACACGAAAAAAATATTCTCCAATACAGGAGAAAAAAGCTTATGAGTTGCTCACCAGCCTTATTAAAGTTTTTGGGCATTAAATTGGCCACGGAATTTTTAAGTGCTAAAGAATATCCGGAACAGAGACTGTTTCAGGCTATCCTGGTGCAGGCGTTAGAGGATGCTGTGAACCCTTCAGGATTTAAAAAAGATACTTATTACAAGTACGATAGTCATGTGTGGTTTGTAGATAATTCTACAGAATTTCAAGACATCTGTTGGGGAGCTGACATGGATCCTGATTTTGTAAGAGGGGAATATTTAAAATTAGTCGATACTAAAAAAATTCATTTTACTAAATTACAGTTGTCCTGGATTCGGTATCGAGAGTTATATAGGAAGTATAGAAATGCAGGTAGTAAGGAAGAAAGACGATATATTAAGACTCTGATATTAAAAGAAAATTTAAAAAGATTAAGTGATTAGGTCTCTGGAGGATATAACAGAGAGCAATCTAAATACCTCCAGAAACATGTGTAATATATAACAGAATAAGGGACACCGGACAATGGATAATGTGCTGCAACCTACTGTTGCATAAATGTCACAGAAATTCTACTATATAGATTATACAGAGTGATTGAAAAAGAAAAATGCTCAGGGGGTAAAAGAGGTGTATCTGGTGTATCTAATGTTCTATTATTCAATTGTACCAATGGTTTTAATCAATTTTAATGGTGTATCTATGGTGTATCTATGGTGTATCTTGGATACACCACTCTTGCGGGAACGCAAACAGTTGGTTATTAGGAACTAGTCATTACTCTGAAATATCTATATAGTAGAAAATTATGTATAAGAAATTATTAATTGGTGGTTTAGTTACTCCAGGTATCAAAGCTGCTCTTAAAAAACTTGGTAAAAAAACTATAAATTTGCAAAGAGATGCAATGGCTAAAGATATAAAACAACATCGAAAGATGGGTTTTAAAACATCTTATAAAACTAAAGATATGAATCCAACTAATGTTGGATTAAAAAGAGTAGCAGCAAAAGAGGATATGAGACAGGGTATTAAAACTTTTTTAACAAAAAAAAGTGATAAAGCAAAAATTAAAGCTAGTGGGGATAAAGCTGTTGGTGTCGGAGCTAGACTTGTGTTTAGATCACTTAGAGAAGCAAAAAAGAGAAATAAAAAATTAAATAATGCCTAAGGATAAAAAAAGATTAACAACATCTGAAAAATATCAACAATTAAAAAAACATACTGAAGACGCAGGTATGAAAGTGAAAGAAAAAGATGGAAAAATTATAGTAACTAGAAAAAAGAAAAAATAATATGCCTGGTGGACTCAAGAAAAAAGAGTTACGAACTGAACTCGATTTAACTCCTAAACAAAAAATGTTTGTAGAAATTTATGTGAAAGATTGGGGATCAATTACTCAAGCTGAAGCATTAAAACGTGCAGGTTATGTTTGCACTAATGAAAAAGATTATAGCTCTGTTGCATCTAGAATGTTATCGAGAAAGCTACATCCCCATATTGCAAAATATTTTGATAAATTATTTGAGAGAGAAATTAAAAAATACGAAGGTGACAACCTTAGAAGATATAAAAGGTTAGAAAGAATCGCTGACAAGGCAGAGAAAGAAAAACAATTCGCTGCTGCTATCAATGCTGAGTATAGATCTGGTCAACTGGCTGGTGCTTACGTAGATAAAAAAGAAATAACAGTTAGTGGTTTGGAGGGTATGTCACGTGAGCAACTTGAAAAAAAGCTTGAGGAACTATCAAACAAGATCGATGGCCACAACGCCAAAACGATTGAAGTTGAGTCCGAAGACGTTACAGCAATTGAAGAAAGCTAGTTGGTCTGAATGGTTAGATGCTTTTAACCAAGTACACAACTCCACTATCACTACTTCGATTGGTAAGATAAAGGTAGAGATTGATGACTAAAAAGAAAATACAACAATCAAAAATATTAAACTTTGATTTTAAAAATCTCGGTAATGTAATTGATGATTATCCATTTGTAGAAATAGAATGGCTTGACATCGAAGGTGATGCCGGCTGGTCTAGCACTAAAGATTTAAGTAAGGAACAATTACCTGTATGTGTATCAAAGGGTTATTTATTAAGTCAAAGCAAAGGTATTACTAGAATGTTTACTGATTATATTAAAACAAAAGATAAACCTACATTTGACAATATTGGTAATACAACTATTATTCCAACAGCAGTAATTAAATCAATTAGAAAAATTAAATTATAAATACTGATTAGATCATGAGCTCTAAAAACAACGAAGCTAAGCTTTGGCAGAAGGTTAAAAAAGGACTGACTGATTGCTTTCTAACCCGCATAGAATCTAGCACTATTAATGGAATTCCTGATATTCATGCAGTGCATAAACAAGAAGTATTTTGGATAGAATTAAAGTCAGATTCATTAAGTTATCCTGCACTAAATAAGTGGCAGATTGTATGGATTAATAAGTATGTAAAAGCAGGTGGTAAAGTAATTATCCTAAAAGAGAACTTGGGTAAGACCCCCTTGCAGAGTGTCCTTAAACTGTACAGACCGGTGTCACTGTTCACTGAACCTCGTTCACTGGTTCCTCGTTCCTCGTTCTCGGCCCCTTATAACTGGACGCTGGTCCAGCAGCAGGTGCTCAGGGAGCTGGGATCCATGCACAGCTCAGCGTAACTCTCGTTCTCGTTTCCTGGCCACCAATTTTTTCCTCTTTGTTAGGTTGGTGGCCTGGTAACCAGCAGCTCAGATGCTGGATCTCGTTTCTCGTTCTCGGTAATGGATGAACCTCGTTCTCGTTTAACGGATACTGGACGTCCCCCAGCAGGTAACGAAGCTGGTGCATGACGGCGTGCACAAACTTCTGCTTGACAGGTATCCCATGATGTCGTATGGTCAGACAAAACAAAGGAGGAAAAGATGGCAGTAGATTTTGACGCGTTAGATCTCGTTCGAACACAGAACAAAGCTCGTTCTTATAATACTAAACTAGACGGACTGGTGCAGGAGAACACAGAGCTCCGCACGCTGGTGGCTCAGATGGTAAAAGAACTTCCCGATGACAAGAAATGGTCGTTTGAAGAAAGATTAAAAAAAATCAAAGAAAGGCCTTGACAGGTCTCCCATCGTGTCTTATATGTAGGGAGCCGATGCAGGTTACCATGACTGCCACTAGTGTCAACTACGGTTGACAGCATCGGTTAACCAAAGGAGAACAAATGACAAAAGACAAAGAGAAAGACAAACCTGCTAAGCAAGAAGACAAACCTGAAGAAGGAAAAGTATATGCATTGACCGGTGCCACTGGCACGCGCTGCATCGCCAACGGTAACACATGGAAAGAATCGGAGGTGAAGGATGACTAAAGACATACAAGAATGGTTCCTGATGCCAAGCATTAAGGAATGCCTCGCTGAGTATGAGAAGCAGGAGTTAGGATTAATATCAGACATTGCAAAACACGGATGCAGCGGAGGCGTTGCCGGTATCACATATTACGATGAAACATCCGCGTTTCACGATCAACATGAAGAAGAGATTTGGCAGCTGGTCGGGGACCGGGCGGATGACAATGGCCTGAAGAATGGTGAGTTCCTTCAGCATGTAACCAGTGATCCAGGCTCGTTAAGAAACTTCAAGAACGACCTCGTTTGGTGGGCCGTAGAGGTCCGGGCCCAGGAGCTGATGGAAGAGGCACCTGCAGCTGGAGCTGAAGCGTGACCTTCGTTGTCGTTTGGCTGTGCCTTTTGTTTATGTTTCCAGGTATTACATTAGCTGGGACTGGCGTCCTGATCCTCTCGCTCGTTGGAGTACTTTGATCCCAAGCTCGTCTCGTTTACTTAAGTGGATAGCACCTGCGGGTAACTCAGTCAGAGCTGGGGGACGCCGTCAGATTGCTTTCGTAAAGCTCGGTCTCGTTTGAGGTAATGGATCACATTTGTTAAAGATTACTTAAAAGCATCTGGGGACGCTGGGAAAAAGCCTGTGCGATCTTCTACTTTAGAATGATTCTAATTTATAGTTTAAAATTATTTTAAAAAATAATTGTTGCAAAGGTATATAAGATACGATAAGACATTAGACTTAATCAACAAAGGAGAAAAGTTATGGGACTAGATCAACACGCACACCTTAGAGGTGAGCAAATAGATTGGCAGAAATATTACTCTGATGATAATGATGATCAAGAGAATATTTTTGTCTGGAGAAAACACGCAAGACTTCAGCAGTTCATGGCGAAGAAGTGGGCAGAACAAAACCCTGCTGAAAACATAGAGGGACATTTGGCACATCTAGGTTTTAATGGAGACCAAGAAGCCCCTTGTTATATGACCGAAGAAGTTGTGAAAGATTTAGCAGAAGCTATATCAAATGACTTCAAGGACTATGAGGCAACAGATGGTTTTTTCTGGGGGCAACAGTTCCAAGAGGAAAGTGTTAAAGAGTACAAGGAACAAGATATCAAGTTTCTTAAATTTTGCGAACAAGCTATCAACGAGAAAAAGGTCGTTGAATATTGGTGTAGTTGGTAATGGCTAAAGATAAATTTAACGAGGCGACAGTTGTCGCCTCGTCTCGTTCTCGTGGTGGAAATGACACTTTAGTTAAACCTAAAGAGACTGACGGCACAGGTGCTGGGGAAGAAAAAAAAATAAAAGAAAAATTAATATCAATAATAACTGATAAGGACACAAATGCTTTTAGTGATTTTGCTAAATTTTTGGAACAGCAACTTAACGAACATATTGAAAAAGAAATTAAAAAAAAGTTAAATTAAGTATTGAATAAGATTTGATAAGATATATAAACATAGAGTATTCATAAGAATACATAACTTAACAAAGAGGTAATAAATGCCACAAGCAATAAAAAAGCTAAAGCAAGATGAGAAAAAAGTAGTCTTAGCTTATGCTTCACTAAAGCTAAAAGCAAATAGACTATCTAAAGAGTTAGATACAATGAAAGAACACATTGTAAATCTATTTGAAAGAACTAATCAAAACTTAATTATTGTCCAAGATGAGAATGGCAATAGCTTTGGTTTGCAGAAGATTAATAGAGTTAGAAAATCTTTTGATAAAGATAAATTTAAATTATCACATTTAGATTTATGGAACGCACACCAGAAGCAAATTGAGTATTGTGAATATAAGGCTATTGGCGAGGTATCAAATGCCCAATAATGATTTGATTAATATAGCTAATGTATTGAGTGAAAAGTTAAACTCTAACTCTCCAACATCACTAGCAGATATGGTGGTGGACAATGGCACAAAGAAACAGTTGAATTATGAGATCATGTTTCAGTTGTTAATGGGCGAGTGTGAAAAACATATCTTAGAGAATGTTGGCAATGCTGTTGTTGATGAGTTCAAGGATAGCATACTTAAAAAGTTTAGCACACTTGTGCAGACCTTACACCCTACCGAATAACTAACACTAAACAATGGCGAGGCTATACACCTCGCCATTGTTGTATCTATCTCATACCTTGCATAGCAAGGCTCATACTCAATCTCAAAATCGTTTTTAAAATTTACTATTCAGGGTTTTGCGTTCTGGTACTAGGTTTTCGGAGGCGAAAGGCTTTACTAAGTAGGTTATATACATACACTAGGGTCCCAAACGGGATGGAAATCTTGATATTTTTTTGTAAATCAACTACTATATAAGAAAGACCCTTTGTTTTTATTAGGTACCATACCCCCAGGGGGGTATTTTTTTTTAAGGTACCATACAGGTGGGGG
>Ga0208899_1001328_pt1 | contig 17494 bp, 28 predicted proteins | sample VirMetDEL_Nov_24_FD_184518 | JGI IMG/M metagenome (GOLD analysis project Ga0208899, IMG submission 184518) | Aqueous microbial communities from the Delaware River and Bay under freshwater to marine salinity gradient to study organic matter... | ecosystem: Environmental > Aquatic > Marine >... | reverse complement strand
CTGATATGTCTACAATCTCACATGACTCACCAGTACATGCGAATGTTTGACTAGACTTAGTTGTATCCTCTGACTCATACTCTGATAGCTTAGTCCAATCAATACTCTTAGGCATCGTCTTCATAAGTTCTTTGTATTCATCTTTAGTACATTCTTGATACGGTGCTTGTTGATAGATGTGATCATCGTATGGTAAGAAACTTACACCAGACATCTCATCAAAGTGCTCGTATACAAATGCACCTACCTCGAACCACTCATCCTTCTTGACGTTGATTGTCACGCTAGGTTTGTGTTCACACCAGTGGCGTTGATACATCAGCCATGTTTCTAATTGATCAATAGCTGACAAGTCAGATGTTACTACAGCATTGTTTGGTGCTTTTACTGGAAAGCTAAACACCGTAGTCTGATCTGGTTTGTAAACGCATGGTTCACTTGGTATGCCTTGATCCTTCATAAACTGAGTGAGAGGGTCTTTGTTGTCACCTCTTACTGTTCGGATATAGTAAGGACTATACCTAGCATGAATACCAGAAGAAGAGTCAACAAGTTGGGAGACAGTTCCGCTAGGTTTATTGCAACTTATAGCTGCACTACAGTTAATACCAAGACGTTCAGCCCACTCAGCATTAGTAGCTACAGCAACCTCACGAAGTCTTTCTAGTGTCTTGTCTAATCCCTTGTTCTTTGCAGTCATAAGAGGATTGTCTTGGACACCAGTTAATGACACACCAAGCAGTCGTTCTTCTTCTGTATTTCTCTGCCACACTTTTCGCAAGTAGGGGAAGTTGGTGTATGTGGATTGTATAGTTCCCAGTATTGTTGCCAAACGGACTTTTCGCTCCAGATCATCCACAGTATCCGTAGCCCTGACAACAACTTCTGTAAGATTGCAGAACTGATACGGCCTAAGAATGATTTCACTACAGGGATTAGTTCCGAAGTCGTAGTTAGGATCACGTCTGCCATTCTTCGCAGCTTGATTCTTACTCGCTTGCCTATTGAATACACCTCTCTCTCCACTTCCTGATTCTACTAGTGCCATCCACTCACGCATGAATGAAAGACTGTCTGGTTTCTCTACGTATGCTACACTGTTGTTAGCTAAGTATCTGTGAGAAGGGAACTCACCTGACTTAGCGTGTCGCATCTTATCATCTGATAGGTTAGACAGACTGATCATAGCACTACGTCTAACACCACCTACTACAACTACCTCACCTATCTTACACATGATGTCGTGTGCTTCGATGCTTGATAGCTTACGTCCTTGTGCTTCTTTGAATACATGAACTACAAAGTTAAACAAGTCTACCAGAGGAGCAGGTCCACTAGCACGTCCACCAAATGTCTTTAGTCTAGCACCTGCAGGTCTGATCCTACTAACATTCCACTTAGGAATCTCACCACTATAAAGGAGAGCAATAACTTGTCGAAGAGCCTTAGCCCACCCTTCCTTACTGTCCTTTACCACAATGGTAGTATCACTCTCGAAGAGTTCTGGTATCTCTGGGAGCTTAGAGACGAACTGCCTCTCGACACTGAACCCAACTCCAGTGCCACAGAGGAGGATGAACATAGCCTCATCGAAGGACTTTGGGTCATCTACAGGTAGATAACTACAGTTGTAACCTGCAGTGTTATCTCTATCTAACGCTGCACCTGCAGTCATCATTGCTCTCATACTTGGCATAACTTCTAGAGATAGTATCGCTTCTCTCAAGGCATTGTAAATCTTATGATCGATGTCATAACCAACAACGTTACCCATGTAGCGGTCTACTGTCTCTGACCAAGACTCACGTCTTCCCTCGTCCTCAAGCCAACGAGCATACCGTGAAGTATGTATAAAAGCTTGGTAGTCAGTTGGCAAGTAATTGTTCATCTTTCGTCACCATCCCCTTGTATAGTTCCACGTTCTTTACGTCCATATAGTTTCTCTAGATTCTTCATAGCTACATCATGTAACTGTATATTTAAATCTTTAGACAACATAGCTGCATACCACAAGACATCTCCTAGCTCAGATTCAATAGCGTTCTTATCTAGGTTATCATCTCGTAACATCTTCTTTACTTTGTTGGCTACCTCACCTGCTTCACCTGCTAGTCCAAGTGCAGGGTAAAGTATCTTGTGATTGTGTTTGTACATTGCAGTCTTAGCTGCAGCACTCTGATACTGAGCAAGACTTATCATGTCTTTGTAAACTTCTTTGTAGTATTCCCAGGATTCATTGATCATATTCTAACTCCTCTTCTAGTATATCCAATGGCATGTCCTTGAAGAAGTAATCCCCCAAGTCTATGTCTCCTCTTTCAATCAACAACTCAAGAACAACGTTCTCTGTTATATCATTCTGTTCTAATAACTGTGCTAGTCCATAGCTTTCTATTAGTAAATCTAACTGCCCCTGATAATCAAACATCCTTCCCCCCATAGAGTTTACGGATGGCGTTCAATGAAACAAACTCAGGTTCATAGACACCATTCTCTAGTTCACGTTTGACTACGACACCCTTCCACCATTCATTATTCGATTGACCTGCCCAAGATTCTTCTGCACCTTTGAAGCACCCTGCGACAAGCCCGATAATTGAATTAGGATGTGCAGAATCTTTGAAATACATACTACGTTTATGACTGTGACCACAAGTAGAACTGTGATTCCTGTTTTGTAGTAAGGTGTAAGCATGATGAACACCAGAGATAGGTGTGCCATAATTACCTGCACCAAAGAAATGAGCATAAGATACGCCATCGTAATCAGCGATACTGGGGGCTGAATTGCGGTACTCATGGTATTCATCGAACCATTGCTTCGTTTGAAGATGGCTGAAGGAAATCCCGTACTTTTCTCCCTGAAGTCTTGGATCATGGGCGATAGCTTTCTTGATTCTGTTCTCATGGTTTCCCTCGAATCCTATCCAGTATGGACGCTTTCTCTTGTGATGTCTGAATCTCCAACGTAGTCTCTCCTGTGAATCGTTGTAGTGGTTGATGTCACGTTCATAACCTTGAGACACTATTGCTTGAGGATACTTTGTATCAAAGCTATTCAAGCTACGCATGTCAGCACCATCACCTAAGTCTACAACATAGTCTGGTTTCAAGTCGTAGATGAATGCACCTAGCCAATCAAATCTCTCGTTACTTGTATCAGGATCAGCGTGAGCACATGTGTAAACTAATACTGTTTTTCTTTTTCTAAGCATCATATATGTCGTTGTTCTCTATGACAACACCTTCTATAGTTCTGTTTACCCTAGTCGATTCTTCATAAGCTTCTTTAAATGTAGTATATAACATCTCTGTTTCTTCTAACTCTCCGTTGAACTCAGATAAGTAAACAACACAGATAGGGTGTTCTCCTGTTTCATTGTCAATTAACTCAGGGTATTCAAACGGTTCTCGTATAACTTTATGTAAAGTAAGTTTCATCTCTTTGGTTCCTTTAGCCATGCTTCAGGTATATACCTGTCAGCGTATTTAAAATCATACTTGTTACACCACATACCATATGTTGTTTTACTTCCTTTGTAAAGCTTTGATTTACTATTTGTAAACACAAACCTTATGTCTAACTCAGGGTATTGATCACGAACTGCTAGGTGTTTGGCACGATCAGGAGATATAAACCTTCCTTTAGTCTCAATGATTATGCCGTTGTCTAATACAAAGTCAGGAGTGTAGGTCTTAGTCTTAGGGTCTACCCACTTGATCTTCATCTCTTCGTATGTAAAACCTATCCCTCTTTTCTTTAAGAACTTTGCAGTGTCTTGTTCTAGTCCTGATCTGTAACCTGCCCTCAATGCTCTCTGTCTTACTTTAAGCTTCATTCCATTGGAACCTCTGGCACTTTAGGTTCTGACTTAACATCTACTAAAAAGACAGGACCGTAGCTGTAGATAAACTTACGTGCTTCAGGCCAACACTTTTTCTTGAACTCACAGTAACTGCACATCACTGGTAGTTTAGTGTTAGGACTTGTCTTCGACTGAGGTACTTGTGCTTGACGTGCTACAGTTAGCTCACCACCTACAAGTTCTTTAGCGTCAAGCATCTCCTTTTCTTTTGTCTTTAGTTCCTCAGTAAAGTCATAGACATCAAGGCATATGTGACCATTCTGTTTGTCGATAGCTAGGAAAGCACCTTGCGTTTTGTTAGTAACCTTATCATCATCCTTACCTGCATAGACATAGCTACTTAACTGACTGATGTACCCAAAAGGATCATCGTTACGCAACGTACCTTCCTTAAACTTCTTGAAAGCATATGGACTACAAGACTTGACATCAACAGTCATACCATCAATCACCGCATCACGATGTCCTTTGATACCATGTACGTTTAGTCTGTCTTGTTTTCCTATTACATTATGCCCTGCAGCTATAGCTAGACTCAGCGCAAGTTCTTCTATCATGTCACCATAAAAGAACTTTAGTAATGCGTTATACTCTAAAGGTATAGCCTCTTCAGGTGTGTTTACTTTGTACCATAGTTTCCTTTTACATGGTGTTCCAATAGAAGATAGAGACAGGTAGCCTCTTGGTTCTTGCGGTTTACTGAATCGCATGTTAGCTATCAGAGCAATGCCGTGGCCTAGAATAGAACCTTGTATTCCAGACCACCCACCTTTACCCTTGATAACTTCTTGCATGTCAGCAATTAGTGTATCAATGGTTTTCATTTAGAATCCTACTGCTTCGTTCTCTTTGACGTACTCTTCGAGTTCAAGAACTTTGACACCAACTAAACTTGTACGGCTGTACTGTTGACCATCACTGCCAGTAAACGTAGTGACTAGGTTGGTACACTCAGCAAGAGTTCCGTTACCGATTACACCCATGTCTTCAGTCCAAGGATTACCGTCCTTGTCTGTGACCTTTGGTGCTCCACCTGCCTGTGGAATCTCAGTGCCGTCCTTCTTTGTAACTTTGTGTGGACGTACAAACTTGACTACAATCTCACCATCAATCATACGATTCTGGTTAGGTTGCTTTTGAGAACCTGCATCCTTGAGAGACTTCATGCCCTCTTTGTCTAGGATTTGATTGACAGTGTACGCACCATCAGACTTCTCGTATGCTCCACCGTATCCTGTTAGATCACGGTTCTCTTCGTTGAGTCGAGGCCATTCGATTTGACCTACAGTTTTTACTTCTTTGTATATTGTTTTAGGCATGGTTATCCTTCCTTTTCTTAAAGCCATACTTATATATTAATATATTATTTAGCTTGTGTCAAGTGTTAATGTGTATCTTTCCAAGATTTTCCTATCGAAGATTCACCTTCTAGTGGACACATGATTCCTAGATGTAAACCTGCCCACTTGATTGCGTCTCGTTGTATCTCTCCTAGTCTTTCAGCAACATCTAATGCACCTCTCACTTGTGTTTGCCATTCGTCATGTACCCATGTACATATCTTGTAGTCTATCTTTTCTCTGTCTGCTATCTCTCTCCATCGTCTTGTTGCATACTTCATTACCAAAGTCTCACCGTTCTGTAGCATACCTGCCAGTGTCTTGTGTTGGTTAGGTACAAATACTTTACGTCCATCGTATGCTTTGAAGTAACCACGTTCAGCTATGTCTGGTATAACTACACCCCTCAGTCTAGACAAACCTTCAATGCTAGTCGTGAAGTTATGAACTGCCCTGTTAGCTTCTCTCACATTGGTCTTCAGTATCTGAGCAATCTTTTGTGTACCTGCGCCAAGTAAGAACGCATAGATAAAAGTCTTAGCCATGTCTCTCGTGATATGTTTCAGACCCAATGCCTTACGGTTGAGGTTATGTATGTCCGTTTCGTCTTCTTTCTTTCCTTCGATAATCGCCTTAACGTATTGCTTACTCTCCATGATGTCAGCCAGTATCCGAAGTTGGATTCCTGCAGCATCCGTACCCACAAGATAGCAACCGTCAGGGGTTGTCCATAAATCTCTGAAGTCTCCATCATAATCTTTCTTCACTCTCTCTACTGCACTCTTCGGTTCACCATGAAAGACACTTGGTATGTTACCCATGTTAGGATGTCTATGTGCCATGCGTCCTGTCCATGAACCAATGTGTAAAAACTGTCCGTGTATACAACTGTCATTGCTATCTGAGAATGCCTGTATCCACTCAGCAAGGGTGCTTCTTCTTCCTTCCAATGTTAACCATTCAGCTAAAGCTTGAGCACCTTCAGGGGCGTCCTCTGGAAGTGTCTTGAGGTTCTCCTCAGATACAGTCCAACCATAATATCCGTAGTGTTCTAGCTTCTCTTTGTTGTCTTCACGTATAGCTTTGATATGTCCTTTAGTTTTCTCTACTGGTTTCCACCCTGCTTCCCATAATCTTTCTACTCTGTGCTTTGTCGATCCAGGATTGAACGCTACGTAGTCATAACACTCTAGCATATCGTCTTCTATCTTAGTCTCAGGAAACTCTTCGAGTGCTTTCTCTACGTTCTTGAATAGGCCACCATCCTCTTTGACTCTGTACTTGATAGTCTTTATGAGTTCTAACTTAGGTGGGAATGCTTGATGTATTCTCTCCTCTAGTTCCTGTAGTCTCTTCGTTATATCTAGGTGTAACTTATTTGCAACATCTATATTAAACTCGAACCCACCATCGTGCATCTCTTGGCATATGATTGCTACATCATGCTCTAGTCTCATTGCTTGTGACCACGCCTGTGACATAATGTGTGGTGCGAAGTGGTTGAATAGTTTCTCTGTTACCTCTACATCTCTGTGACAATAGTCTAACATCTCTTGAGTTAGGCCACCCTGAAAGTCACTGAAGTTATCTTTAGGGTAGCCTAGTTTTTCTCCCCATGTAGCCAACTTGTGTGATCCGATACCGAAGTCTATGAGCATAGAAACAACTAGTGTGTCTACAATCTTAGACATATCGATCACGTCACCTAAGTGTCTGTTGATTACTGGTGCGTCAAAGTTAATGAAGTTATGCCCCACCCATCTCGTTACTTTCTTAGCGTAGTCCTTGAATCTAGTACGCTCTGCTTGATCCTCGTGTAAGTTATGAAACTCATGTACCTTGCCTGTGTCTTTTTCTTTAACACAAATACACCACAACTTATCTGCGTTTAGATCGTTTGTTTCTATGTCTGCGAATACTATCATCAAGTTTCCCTATCCAGTGTGTAACATCGTCAAACGGATTAGCTCCATCTGCCTCTATCCTCTGAGAGTTTAAAGGTTGCTTCGTTGAAGATGAGCTTTCCTGCGAACCCTGTCTTTCCTGCAGGTCTGTTCTTGACGAGTAAGAGCTTTGTCGTGTTCCTTTCATCACGATCCTCTGCCATCTTATCACGTTCTAGTTTAACTACAACAGACGCACGTTTCGCAATGGTTCTGCAATCTCGTACTTGTCCATCATCATTCTCATGGGCGATGGTTACGATACCCACATTAAGTTCTGAGGCTAGTCGAGATAGCTGCACTGATAAACCAGACAACCATTTCTCTACTGTCTCATCACCTTTACGTGAGTAAGCTAAGTCTTGTATCGGTTCAAAGAATACATAGCTTACACCACAAGCTTCCCTAAAGTATCTTATCTTTTCTAAGATGTCCATAGGGTCTTCGTCAACAGCAATCTGAAACTGGTATAGTCTCTCATCTTTGGTTAGATCAATGATCGATTGCTTGACCTCTTCTTCCATGTCGTGTTCTTCTATTAAATCTTTACGTGTCAAGTTCATGTTTAGATCATAAGAAACTAAACCTAACACACTTCTTTTTTCTGTCTCTTCGAGGTGACATATCGCAATGGATATATCCTTGTGCTCAGTCAGTACGTGGTGTTCCAAGTACCGCATGAACTCAGTCTTACCTATACCTTCGGGTGCTTGAAACACAGTGAAGTGTCCTTGCATCAGACCCAAGGCTACATCATCGAAGGACTCAATGCCTGTTGATACATAGATAGCATCGTCTTGTTTCTCGAACAACTCAAGGAACTGTTCGGGTGTACTACGAATGTTATCAGGTGTGTATCTCTTCGCATTGTAGAATGCCGCAGCGTAACTTGGTTTAGCACCTGCCTCAAGAAACTCATTAGCATCTTTGTACTTGTCGTGTATAATCTGATAAGTCTTCTTCGGGAAGAGTGCTCCTATCTTGGTAGCCAACGCCCTACCTGCTTCATCGTTATCAACTGACAACACAATCCTGTCGAAGCTATCAATCCACTCCTTTGATTTACCTTGCCATAGTTTCTGGTTAGGTGTCGCACTTGGCACAGACACACAAGGATATTTCTTGTCGAGCATTTGGAAAGCAGACATAGCATCTAGCTCACCCTCGCATACGACTACAGACCTTGATGAACCTGCATTGAACTTGTCCATGCCGAAGAGTTCATCAGTCTTAAATCCTTTGTCTGTCTTGAAACTTTTCTCCTTTGTGTTACGTACCTTTCTGAATCCTGATGGATACTTGTACACTTGATTGAAACCAAATGTCTGTACCCCGAAGAACTCCATCACATCTTTACGTACACCGCGATACGTAACGTAGTCACCAAGTCCTTCTATCTCTGTAGTCTTTAGTGTTCTTGTTATCTCTTCCAATGGATACTCATCCTTTGCCCATGACTTCAAGTTCATTCCCTTCATTGGATATGTTCTCTCACAACTATGACAGAACCCTGTCTTCTTATCTACATTGAATGCGAAGGCATCTGAACTATCACACTCAACATGAGGGCATGGTTTATGTGTTATCTCTTTTACTATCATCTGCTATACGCCTGTAATGCTATCCAAGACTCAGGATATAAATCCCTCAACTCATCACTGATTGACTTAGCTACCTTACGTGTCTCCTCTTGAGAGTCCTCTGCCGATCTAAGCTTACACATATCTGACCACGCATCTAGACTACCTGACCAGTACCATTCTGTCATTGTACTCTGAGGTAAAACCATACGTGCTTGCTCTGGAGCTATACCCTGTTCGAGCAGTTGTTTGTATGCTTTGTTACACCACACCTCATGCTTTGCTAGTACACTGATAGTACTATAGGATAGTGAAACCTCACCACTGCTACCCTGTTTCTTATCATCAGCACGTCCTCTCCAAGTAGTAGGTGAGTAGTACTGTGGCTGTTCATCTACATACCTACGGCTCACCTCATTCCATCGAAGGAACTTGTGCTTCACTAACTGCCTTGCTACAAACACTGGTGCTCTAACATGGAAGGTTACAAAGCAATGACCAAAGGGTGACATGTGTTTGTGCCGAGCAAGATAGGATATTAAAATCTTGTCAGTAGATTTAAGTTCATTGTCTGAAGCCCACTCGCTTTTCTTGTTGAAACTTACACGAGCAGCATTAACTACAGTCAAGTCACTACCCATACAATCTATTAAAGTTACATCAATCATTCTTCTTACCCTTGAGCCTGTGTTTGAAAAACAAAATCGTATTGATACCTGTGTTGATAGTAACCATGATAAGTATCCACCATTGCCACCATACTAGTCCTCCTACTTCTAACATTTCTAATCTCCATACTTATATATTAATATATTTTAGTCTACTTGTAAAGACTACTCTTGATATTTTTCTTTTATATTTAGAATCTTTTTTATTTCATCGTCTTCATTTATCCTAAATATTCTTTCAAGATCGTCTCTTCCAAAGGTACTGTAGGCTGTTTTATTTATATCATCTTTACAGTCAACACAGTAGTATCTATTCATTCTTTTGTCTTTGAACGATGCATCTGCTCTGTTACAACAATAACATCTCATGTCTCTCTCCTTTAAGTATATTTGTTTAGAGTATTATTATACTTAAAACAATAATACTTTAAGTAATAAGATAGGGTATCACAAGTAAACTTATTTGTCAAGCCACCTCCTTTAAATTAAATATGAAAGCTTTCTTTATTTCTTTCAACTCCTCTTTTCTTATGTGCATATTGAATATCTCCAAGTGGTTTCGAGCCTCTCTAATCGTTAGTTTCTTTGTTAGTACTTCGAATGTACCGTCATGTTTCTCTGCTATGATCACGTAAGAATCAGGTAAATCCTGGATTTCCATACCGAATGTAGTTCTGTTGTTCATTATGTTACCTTCAATAAATGTGATATAAAAATTATTATGAATACAATTACCAGCAATCTACCAGTGATAATAGTTTGGTGTGGCGGCATCGGTATCGTCAAGAAAATAATCAATGCCGCTATCCAAAGTAGTACATCCACTACATAACCTCCTCTCTCTTACACTCTTTGTAGTACTCGTAGTCACCATCTATGTCGTACTCAAACCTCAAGTCCGAAGGTATATCTGCGAACCACCATTCATCATCAAAGTCTATGTCGTACCTCTTGTCCTTACCATTATCGAATACACCGACAAAGATGTACGAGTCATTGTAGTACGAGGCTGATAGTCCTACACCTAATCTTTCCATTGCCGCCTCGTATGCAGCGATAGGTGGACCGTTCTTAGTCTCGAATGTGATATGTAACCACCAATCTCCTTCCTCTAATTCGGGTGGACTACACTCAATGCTGTATGCTTCCGCGCTTGTTCCCCACATTTCTACTGCTTTCTCGTACTCCCATGCTCCGATAGGATTAAGATACTCCAGTAAAGTACCATCATCACAGGCTTTTTCGATAGCTGTTATGGCTTCGATACCACCGCTGATAGTTAAGATATTCTGACATACACTAGACATCATCTTCCTCACTCCTTTGCGTTACATTTGGGAAGGCATGGTATAGCTTCCATCGGATAGCCCTCAAGTTTCTTTCTGTAGATGCGTAACAATCACCTTCTAATTCACATAGCTCATTATCCCACTTGTAAAGAGCATTCCATAAGTCTTTGATTGCATCCTGTTGTTTCATAGTTAGCTTGTCAAAAGACGTATTCAAGATATTATCTTTTCTTTCTTTCTCTGTCTTCCATTTCTTTGCTCGTGCTTCTTCTGCTTTTGTTGGTATGTATGGCATTATGCTTCCTCTCTTTTTAATTCTTCTACTAGTTTTTCTGCTTCTTCTTTAGTTTCAAAAACATTATCTCCCCTGTCATTATACATTAATTTTCCATCGTCATCGTGAACTTCATAGTTTATGACATATATTGGTTCTATTTTGTATGGCATTGTGTACTCTCCTTTTGATTATCTGTAAAACTACAAGTATTATATAAACCTGCAATTCAATTAAGTAAATAGTCATTATATTTATTTCTTCTTTGTGTGTCCCAAATGTCACACCTATAGCTATGATAAAAGGTAATGCCAAGTAACAAGTTATAGGTGCGAACAAATGAAATATCATTTCAGTACTCCAGTAACATCCTCATAAAGTTTAACATCTGCTCCTCGTGTTCGAAGACAACTTCCCATTCATTATCTTTTGTTGCGTTCCACAAATGGTACTTACCGTCTGGATAGCTTATAATAAATTTATATAACATTAGAACATCATCTCCCCTTGCTCATCGTATGGACTTCTGAAGTAATCTTTAGCCATACATAATTGACGCTCGTCTACTTCATCGAAGTCTTCATCTACTACATGTTCATCTGTGTTAATCAATCCGAATTGATCCATAAAAAACTCTAGCTCTTTATCCATTTTATTTATCTCTCCTTTAAAGTAATTTAAGTTGTACTGGTTCTTTATATATTTCTTCAAGCTTTGGGTGTAACACATCAGTGAACTCTATGTCACAGAAGTTACCACAATCAGGCATGATTATCTTTTGTTCACGTCCTGCATTAGGGTCTAGTTCATCAAGGAACACACCACGAATACAGCTATTACCTACATCCCTCTCAGCCTGTGCCATCCTGGCAAATGTCTCAGGAAAATCTTTTCGTATCTTATTCCAATACCCTTTGCCACCTTTGACACATCCAATGCAGTTGTTATTACCATAACCTAATTCGTACATCTTAGGACGTTTGATACCTTGTCGTTCTAAATAATACAGACACTCAGGTTTGTTCATCTTATTCTCAATGAGAGGGAACAACGGTTTAGCATCAGGGTATTGTTCTTGAAATCGGATAGCTCTATTAACTTCCTTCTTTGTGTACTCGAACCCAAAGACTTGTGCTTTATAGTTCAGTTCAGCCTCTAGTCTTTGGCGTACTCGTTTCTTTAATACCATTGTACACCTTGCACCGCTAGGGCCATTCACATATCTGTCTTTAGTAATTACATCAAACTGATCTTTGTATTTACTAGGCGCACGTTCTACACGTATTTCCTTGCCATACCACTCTTCACATTGCTTCTTGAACCTCTCGTTGTCAGAGTGTGCGCTATCGATAGCAAAGTAAATAGGCTCTACATTATCAATACCGTATTCGTCAATCGCAAGTTTAGTTGCTACTGCACTTGTTACACCTGCACTCCACCATGCAATAATCATTGTCAGTCCTCCTCTACAAATTGTTGTAGTGCTCTAATTAAATCTTCTACAGTACTACCGTACCTCACAGGATCTCCCCCAAAGCCATCCGTAATTTCCAGTACTTCCTGAGATACTCTTTTACCGTCAATCCAATTCTGACATATTGATAGTTTTCTTGTACCTTTAAAGTACAAATGTATTATGTTTTGTTCCATATAGGCCATTAGTTGTATCTCTCCTCATCTGCTCTATCTGTGTACGTGCAATGACCTTCGTCAATCAGGCGTTTAGCTGTACGTCCAAACCACCCTTGCAATTGCCACACAACACCTGTGTCTATCAAGTATTGCCATGCTGCTGTTTCTTCTTCAATGTCAGACATCACTGACTGTTCACAAATCTCAACAGCGTTTGATACTGTAAAGTTATACTCTTTCATTTTTAATCCTCCGTAATATCAAGAACCTTTTTAACATCCTCAATAAGTTTTGTCAAATCATCATAATGATATTCTTCTAAATACTCGTGCGTGTCAGAGTTTCGTTCTCCAAAGAAAAACTCTTTAAAAACTCCCTCTTTCCTTAACTCAAAGAAGTCTGATTTATCGGGGTCTTTAAAGTCAACCCATATTACAAGCTCGTAGTTATTGCCATATTCAAAAGTCATTGAAGGCATGGCGTCATTGTGCCAAGAGCTATCTACAAAACCATAATTCTTGAGTACACTAAAAATCTTATCAAAAGACTCGAAGTTATCGAAGTGTGAAAATTCTTTTCTAACGTTAAACATTTTTAAACCTCATCATAAAAAGCTGCACGATATGGATCAGCGCTAGGTATTGAAAGAGTATCATTTTCTAGTGCAAAGTCAATAGATGTCTTTAATTGTTTTTTAATATAATCCCAATCGATCAAAGAACATTCATCCTCTCCATGTTCGTGCGTAAAATATTCTTTAGATAATTCTAACCAATCTTCAGGACACTCGAAAGCGTAATACTCAAAGTACTCTTGGTGAGCATCCCACGCACATTTAGTTTCTAAGTTTACCATGTTAAAACTCCATACCGTCATAATATTTTAAAGTTTCGCCAGTTGGTGTGTCTACAAACCATTCAAAGTCTCTTTGATATACACCAAAACCTAGATTGAACATTTCACTTGTTTGGTTCATTTTACGTTTGGTTGTGACAGTTTGCCACCCATCCGAGTTGAGTTTGATTTTACCGTCCTTCTTCCACTCAACTATTTTAGTCTGTGCATATATTACTACACCACCCTCGTCATCCTCGGTCCATGCGGTTCTGTAGTTTGATAGTTTATTGTAAGCCATTTTATTTACTCCTTTTGACTTTGTTGATTTATCTAGTGATACCCTTAAACGAGTACCACCGATAAAGCAACCCTCCCTATGATTTTTATTTATCATTCCATTCTTTATTAGATAAAAAAGTGTATCTGTGAATATTACAAGCTAAAACACCAAATCTTGTTGCATCGTGAAACTTGCTAAAATGTGGTTCTTCTTCCATATCAACAGGTTGAAATGTTTTATAGTTCGTCCATAGCCAATTAGAAAAATCTTCAAATTGCTTTTTGTCTTCATATCCAAGGCCACTAGTATCGTTATAAAATAATGCAGTAGCCCAAAAGTCAGGTAATTCTAGTGTGATATTTTCCATTTTATTAAATCCTTCTGTTAATTTCTGAAACTATCTGAGCAACATAAAAAAACAAATTGCAACAACTAATTTAAGTATTTTTAAAATAATTACTGAAAAGGTACTGGTTGTGTCTTTTATGCAACAGTAAGATAGTGAGTATATACATTATAATATATACCCTATAGAACAAACACGATAGGTAAAAAGTGCTTACCAATTAATCCAATGGTATCAATTCGATAGGTAAGGATTGTTTACCTTTAAAGCATTCCCCTCACATTTTATTTAAGAAAATCCTTTTGTGATCACATAATATACGTCAAGAATACTGACCTATCTGTATTTGTGATCACGTTTCTGGTGTGTTCACGTTTTGTTCTAGGTACACCCCCGTTCTGTTTACGTTTTGTTCTAGGGGCAGGGCAGGGGGTCTGGGGGTATCCGCTGTATAGTACAATACAACATAAAATTATCTCAGAAAAAGACGAGGCAATGCAACAAGAATCTAGGTGGCGGTGTACACTTGTAGTACCTTACTTTAAGTATCTTTGTTTAAAGTATAATATAATACTTATAACACAATACTTGTAAGGTATATTACTTAAAGTATATAGGGTATCATAAAGAAATCTTGTAGTCAACAATAAATTTATAATTTTTTACTTGACATTTACCATTAAACCGTGTTAATATATAAGTATAGGGGGAGATAACCATGTCTATGTATAGCCTATCACAACTAAAGACAGATAACGGAATAATAAGAACCAAGAGTTTATTCTACGAGTTATCTTATGACGATCCTGACTTTGCTTTGTTTACTCTCAAAGAAGAAGACATAGTGATGCCTAACGGTAAGTCAGCTACTGCTCTAGGTAAGTTATACATAGCCTTTGCAACAATGGACCCTACAGAGTACCAGTTCGCTAACGCAGTGTTTGGGAGTTGGGAAGTATGGGAAAAGATGCAAACAACTGTACCACTAAAGAAACATATCGATAAGTGGCGCAGAGAAGCAGAGGTCAAACGTAAGTCAATGGCCTTTGAGTCTGTAGTAAAAGAAATACAAGAAGGTGGGCGAAGTAGTTTTACTGCAGCTAAGTTCCTGATCAACGAGGAATGGAAGTCTAGAGAAGACGGAAGAACAGCCCGAAAAGAAAAGAACGCTAAAGATAAATCTACATCTCAAGAAGCTTTTGAGAGAGCAGGTGTAAACGATGATCTTAAAAGATTAAAAGATCAAGGTCTAATTAATTAGCATATAAAGGTAAGCGAATGGCTAAGACAGCTACAATAAATACAATTAGTTCAGGGTATGCTTCGCAGACTCAGTTAAATGAGAACTTCACTAATATCAATACTGCTCTAGAGAATACACTATCTAGAGACGGTAGTTTACCTAATGCTATGAATGCTGACTTAGACTTAAATAACAATGATCTTCTCAATGTAAATGCTATCTATGTAAATGGCGTAAATGTTCTTAATGTTCTAGATAACGTTACCGTTAGTACTGCAAGCCCTTCAGGTGGTAACAACGGTGATATTTGGTTCAAGGTTTCAAGTTAAATAAAAGGATATAAATAATGGCTGCTCTTTCAGATTATGCAGAGAAGTTACTACTTGACTTTCTAATGACAACAGGTACAGCTACTAGACCTACAGCTTGGTATGTAGCGTTGTTTACGGCTGCACCTAATGACGCAGGTGGTGGTACAGAAGTATCTGCAGGTGGATACACACGTAAAACAGTTGCATTCAGTGCTGCATCATCTCCAGGTGGTACAACAAGTAACTCAGGTGAAGTAAGTTTTACTGCTTCAGGTGGAGACTTTGGTACAGTAACACACATGGGTATCTTCGATGCAAGTTCATCAGGTAACTTACTATGGCATGGTGCATTGACTGCATCTAAGACCGTAGCTGACGGTGACACATTAACATTTGCTGCAGGTAACATTGATCTAACAATGGCCTAATAGAAAGGCTTGTTAAATGGCAGGTGGTTTCCGAATATCGGAATCTGGTGACAGTAGGCTTACCGAAGCTTCTGACTCACGGATTACAGAAGAACTACAGTTTGCATCTGTTAGTTTAAGTACGAGTGCAGGTTTCTATAGGATAGACGAAGCTTCTAATAGTCGTACTGACGAAGCAGGAAACAACCGTGTATCTCAAGACTTCGATGCTGTACTACTAAGTACAACAGCTACTCTAAACCAACCTGCAGCTATTAGTTTATCTGGCGGTGGCGGTAAGATTGTAGCAGGTGTCGTAAGAGAGTTAGCATTCTCTGATCTTACAGGTACAGGTACTATTAGTCCACAAGCTACAGGTTCTTTTGTAGCAGCTAACTCATACAGTGCAAGTGGTTCTATATCATTTGACGCAGATTTAACAGCTAGTGTATCAACATCACTATCAGGTGCAGGTACTTTTGCTAATGATGGTTATAGCTTTATACACGGTGGTTTATTTACGGCTGACCCTGAAGATACATATGAAAGAATTACAGAAGCAGGTGATACTCGAATAACTGAAGCTAGTGACGTAAGAATTGTTGCAGATGTTTTACCAAATGCTGCAGAAGGTATTATGAGTCTTAGCTACACCTATATAGCATTTAGTTCAACAGCATACGTTAAGTGGAATGGACAGTGGACAGAGTTCACACCTAAAGTAAAACAAAGTGGATCGTGGGATGATCCTTTAGCTATCTACAAAAAGATAGACGCAAACAACTGGAAGAGGGCTTATTAACAATGGCTAATATTAAAATATCTCAAATGACCGCTGCTAGTTCTGCTTCTGGTGGTCAAGAGTTTGAAGTAAATGAAAGTGGTACAACAAAGAAAGTAACTGGTACTCAGTTATCTACGTTTATTAGAGGTAACGTTACACTAGGAGACTTGAGTGTAACTGCATCAGCAAGTGATCTAAACACAACTGATGTAACAACACTAGGTACATCTGAAGCATCTAAAGTAGTTACTGCAGATGCTAACGGTGACGTAAACCTCTCAGAAGAACTCAAAGCTAAGTCTTACAATGAAACATACGCAGCCGTTACTTCGAGTAGTGCTGCTACTGCACTAAACTGTGAAACAGGTAACGCTTTTAGTCATACACTCACAGAGGCTACTACATTTACTTTTAGCAACCCACCTGCAAGTGGTACAGCTTACAGCTTTAGCTTAGAAGTTATACAAGACGCAAGTGCTTCAGGATACGCAATTACTTGGCCTAACTCTGTAGATTGGCCTAGCGCCACAGCCCCAACGCTCACAGCAACTGCAAACGCTAAAGATGTGTTTGTGTTCTACACAAGGGATGGCGGTACGAACTGGTACGGATTTACGGCAGGTCAAGCGTTAGGATAAACCAACATGGCAAGTAAAAAGAAATTACTCCAAGCAGCCGCAGGTAGTGCAGGTGG
>Ga0208899_1001326_pt1 | contig 17529 bp, 27 predicted proteins | sample VirMetDEL_Nov_24_FD_184518 | JGI IMG/M metagenome (GOLD analysis project Ga0208899, IMG submission 184518) | Aqueous microbial communities from the Delaware River and Bay under freshwater to marine salinity gradient to study organic matter... | ecosystem: Environmental > Aquatic > Marine >... | reverse complement strand
GCATAATAACCACCAAGTATAGCAGGATTTACAGTTTGTCTTCCCAAACTTTTTATTCCTCTTACAGGTCCACTTACTTTAAATCTTTCAAAAGCAGTAGGTGGTTTTCTAATTGCTGGAACTGGTGGTGAAGTGTACGGTTGTCCAACCATAACACCTGTATTTGCATTAATAGTTTTAAGCACACCTTTTCTAAGTGCCTCTTTTCTAAACATAGGTCTGTTTAAAACTTTATTTAGTGACATCAAACCTCCTAGGCCTGCTTGGGTTGAATACCTTGAAACGCTGTGAACGCTCCTATACCAGTACCAACAGCTTGAGCTAATGGACTAGTAGAGGGTTGTGTTCCCATGGTAACTTGAGAAGAAGACTTAGGCCCTGCAGCATACAAGTTAGCTAAGAACTCAGCTCTTTGGTAAGGTTCGTATTGTTGTTGTAATGTAGATTGTCTTTGTGCATCAAGTGTTTGTTGTGCTAGTTGTCTTTGCACTCCACCCGAAGCCATTAATTGATTAATATCTCCTTGAGCCATTTGTTGTTGGCCCATACCCATTTGACCTAGTTGTTGCCCAGCAGCTAAACCTGTTCTTTGTTGGTTTTGCGCTGCAGCTAAGGCAGTATTGAATCCTTGTTGTTGAGCTTGTCCCATAGCACTCAAGGCTCGACCTTGAAGTTCTGCTTGTTGAACACCTTCTCTACCACCACCAAAAGCTCCTGCATTAACTGCATTTCCTGCTATTTGATTTGATTGAATCTGTGCTTGTCTTCCAATTTCATTTGTTACATATTGTTGATATGGGTTTAAATATTGATTAATTTGTTGAGCACCAACCGGAGCCGCTGAAGCATTAATTTGATTAATACCTTGTTGAACAGTTCCTGCACCAACGCCAGTAGTACCTGCTAAATTCATTCCTTGTTGTTCTAAAGCACCTAGTCCAGCTACTTGATAATCAGGTAAATTAATAGGTTGTTGTGCGACTTGTCTCGCAATATCCATCAACTCTATTTTTCGTTCTTCAATACCTGGTGCTTCTCTTACAAATTGTGTTTGAGAACTTGGTGTTGCTGGTGCTTGTGATCTTCCTCCTCCAAAAAAACTCATATATTTATCCTATCCATTTCTCTAATTGTACGTGTTTCTTTTTCCATCCCCATTTTTTGGAAACTTTTTCCCAACCGGGTCTGGCCATAATACTTAATCTTTTACATTTATTAACCGTTGCAAAATCTGTAACGAATTTAATTAAATTATCTTCCCATAATTCTCTTCTTTTTCCCGTACAAATTACTATTTCGTATTGGTTATAATTTGGCATAACACCAATCCTACCAACACAAATCCCAAAAACTTTGTTTTCTTCAAACTCATCTGATCCAAACATAATCCAACATTGCATCATGTCTTTTTTTAATTGCTCAAGAACCCAAGCAGAATCTGCATACTTACCCGAAAATGCTAAAGCTTCTGCTACCATAAATTCAGCTAAAGGCCAAAATCTCTCAACATCCTTAGGCTCCAAAGATAAGATACTTACTAGAGGTTTAATTTGCTTTTTCTTTACCGATGCCATTTCTACTATCCTTTAATAAATCAAATACACGTTTGTATCTTTTTTGTTGTTCATAGAAATATTGGGCACCTTTTTCTCTCATATCTTTCATACTATTTGGATTTGCTCCAGCTATGATTCCAGCGCCTAATACTCCATCTGCTCTTGTTACAAACTCTCCATCTGCTAATTGAGCTAACATTGTATCCTCGTCCTTATCTCCTACGCCTGCTCCGTCTTCTACATAACCTGATGCTCTAACATAATTGTTTGCATCGTTTTCATCATGTGAAACTTTTGAAGGTAAATAATTCACACCACCTTCATTAAATTTTTGAATACTTGATAGTCCTCCTGTATTAAATCTTTGAACATTTACTGAGTAAGGACCCATTCTTGGATCACCTCGTCCTGCTTCTTCAGGAGAATAAATTTTTTCATATGCTTTTTCTTCACCTGTTGTTGGATCGATGTAAGTGTATCCAGGTCTCTTTTCTTTCATATCTAAATAATTCATATTGTATCCAGGCATATAAACATCTGTTGGTTGTGGATCAAACGCACCACTTAAATATGTTCCAGCAGCTATTGCAGCGGAAACTTTTCCAGGGCTGTATTCCATTCCTGTTCCGTCAGCTTTTTGTCTTTTCAAAATATCTAAAAGATTTCCACCTTGATTTTGAGTTTGAGCAATTGTGTTAGCTGACATAGGGTTTATAATTTGTTGTCCTGGTAAACCTTTTAAACTTGCAAAATTTTGTCCCAACTGAGAATAAGGAACTGTCCCTGGAACCATGTTCCCTAAAGTATAACCACTATACGCTCCAGTAATACCACCAAGTATTCTTCCAAGTCCTGATGCTCCTGAATCTTTTGCTCCTTGGTATCCTTTGTAACCACCGTAAGCTGCTGCTAAGTATGGTAATAATGCTAATGGTCCGGGCATATAAATAAATTCTCCTAATTAAGATCTTAAGTATGCAATAATACCATTTTACTAAAGAGTTTTCAACTCGTCCATAAACTTACCTTCATATTGATGTTCACCAATATGGATGATTGTAGAGTCTACATAAGCATGGCATTTACCCCCTACATCCTTCCAAAGCTTACAAAAAGAGAAGTCTTCTCCCATATAAGTTTTAGTCACAGGGTCGTGAATAGTATCAAAGAAATTCCACATGTTAGGCCTATCTACGTATTCCCCGTTAATAACAGTTTTTTGTACGATACCTTTATCTGGATATTCTTTAATCATTTTATCAAATACACTTCTTTTAATCATCATACACCCTGTTGGACTATGCGTAACTTCCATCACACCATTATCTAGTTTTATGTCTTTAGAATTTTCTACTTTCATGGGGTAAGTATTAAAAGCACTTTTTAAATCATCAGGTGTTTTAATTTTATCTTGTTTAATTTTTTCTATAGCCTTATCCCACATAATTGTTTTTAAAGGATAGGGTATGGATAATACATCTTTATCTTTTTGTAGCATTTTTATTATATCTCTTGAATCAAAGTAAATATCAGAATCAATAAATAGTAGATGAGAAAAATCAGTCTCTAAAAAAGCAGATACACATAAGTTTCTACCTTGAGTAACTAAGGATGATTTTATTAAAGAAAAAGTAATTTGTATATTATTTTTAATACACAATTGCTGTAATTCTAATAAAGCTTGAGTATAGTGTATAGAGCACTCACTGTGTACTGGAGTTGCAACCATAATAGAATAAGGCGACTTTGGTTTCCGTTGTCCGGTGTCCTGTTTCCATAATGGAGTAATCGCTTTTTCGTAAGGTTGTGGTTTAACTTTTAATTCTTTTAACGTTTGATAAGTATCTTCATTTATTGTTTCGTTCACTTATGGCTCCTTTCAAAAAGCTTGTCCATTCCATTCCTTTTTTATCCCAACTGTAGAATCTTTTATAGAACTTTTGTTGTTCTGCTAAATGTTCTTGTATAAAATCTTCATGTAAGTATCCCGCTGCAACTTCAATAGCTGCTGCTGTATCCTTAGCCATTGTTTCGTAATTATTAGAGTAGTTAACGTACACAGGCCATTCGGCACAAGTTTCATAAAGAGCTCCAAAGTTATTGGTTATTACATGAACTCCTGATGCTAAAGCCTCTAGTGCAGACGCACAAGAAGTTTCTTCAAATATACTAGGATACACAAACATGTCGTAGTTAGGCATCATCTCTCTAATGTATTCGTTAGGTTTATAACCTATGTAATTTACATTAGGAAGTTTCTCTGCCTGTTCGTATAAAGGTTTAAATTGTTCGTCATTAGCTTTTTTAAAAGCATCCCCATATACTTGTGTTGAGCTATAAACATCTAATATAATATTAGGGTTTTTTATTTCTTGCATTGCACGTAATACAACATTTAAACCCCTCCAAGGTGTGCAGTGGTGTATTAATTTTATAGGCTCACCTTTTTTATAGATTTTTCTTATGGGAAAATCTTCTATACCGTTTTTAATAACTAGACAACGATCTGAAGGTACATCAAAAAAGTATCTAAACTTTTCATAATTCCAGTGACTATTAAATACATACCAATCATATTCTTTATGTCTTGCTTTGTTACCAAAGAATTCTTGAAGATTAGGTTGATCCCAAGAATTTTTTTGCCAAAGTATATTTACTTTGTTTGGGTCAATTGGAACTTTACCAGGGATTGATGTACAAATTTGAACTTGATTCAGTATGTCTTTATCTACATACTTATGGAGCATCTCCATTTGTATTTCGGTAGCACCACGAGGTTGCATTATTTTTTAGTTAACGCACCCATAGAAACTTTAGTAACTTTAATTTCAAGGTCTTGTCTAAAGTCATCCACAGTAGTATCAGTATTGGGATCAGCAACATCGTTATCAAAATCAGTTTTACTAGCATATACTTTGCCTGTTCTTTTGTGTTTAATAATTTCTTTTGCTGTGGCCGGTATTTTTGGTAAATCAGTCATAGCTTTTTATAATACTTTTAGATTTATTTGTCTAGCCTTTTCCTTGGCCCTTGTAACGTTTTAATCTTTTTTGACGTTTCTCACTTTTCGATAATGATTTTTTATGTTTTCGAGGACCTCTTTTTTTAGGCTTATCTCTAGTTACAAAGTCTTTAAATTTTCTAGCCATCCTCTAACCTTATATTAAAAGAAACAGATATTCTATCTAAATCTTCATAGTGTGGATTTACCATGTGACTAAAACTAGAAGGGAATATTATAAACAAATTTTTTTTTGGTGATATGTTACAAGAAGAAGAAAATTCATTTGATTCAAAAAAATCACATAAAGCATTCATAGTAAACATGTCATTTTCTATAAAAACTAACTCCCCATTTTTTTTAGGAACATCTACATAATACACTCCTGAAAAGTAGGAAGCTGGATGAACATGCGTGGCATTAAAATGATGTTTGTTATTTTTATTTATCCACAAATTTATTAAATTAAAATTAGTTCTTTTTTTTAATTTATAATTATCTGTTATTAATTTATAAGCATTCTGTAATATTTTATCACAAATAAGTTTGTTGTTGATAAATTCACTATGAAAGCCTCCTACATTTGAATGTTTTATATTTTTATCTAAATTTTCTTGTATTTTTAATTCTTTAATTATTTCATTGTCTAGTTTTTCATCAATTAAAAAATCACATAAAATACTTCTAATAAAAATATTTATTTTAGACATTTACTCTCCTACCATAAAAACCAACAGATACTGTCATTCTGGGGCTAAGCGCAATTACTTTATGTTTTAAACCTCTAGGAATAAACATCATATCTCCTTTTTTTACAACATAATTTTTAATTTCACTACCAAAAATTTTATATATTACTTCACCTTCTAACCCTATTATAAAAACATCTTCATCATCCCAATGAGAAACACCAACTTGAGATACAAAACTAAAAAATAAATCTATTCCATCATTTTCTTTTTTCTCATATGAAAATAAATCTCCTAAATAATTTATCGTTGGCTTAATTTCTTCATATAAATTTTCTACTTTTTTTATTTGAAAAACATCTCTCATATTACCTACTGCTGATTTAGCATTAATTGGTAAATCATTTTTTTCAAGAAGTTGGCTTAAAAAATTAAAATCATAATCTATTTTTAAAGAAATAAAACTTTTAACTAAAGTTACTTTATTTTCCTTTATTGAAGTTATCTCAGATTTAGGTATGAGCATAAAGTTTTTTAATTTCTAGCCATTTTCCTGTGATCTATCTATCAAAGCATAGCTAACAGATCCTGTAATTTGATTAGCAGTATCTGCTTGCACTTTTAAAACATCACTAGCTTCTAGATTTAAACTTGAACTAACCATGTTTGTAAAATTTTTATTTAATTGAGCATGACTAATCTCTACATCTGACCCTCCAGATTTTTGTAAAAAAACATCAACATCCACATTTGATGCAGCTTGATGACTAGTTTGAAGAGCTTTTACAATGATAGTTGCATCTGATGGACACGTCAAAACAGTAGTCACATTAGTTGTAGTTAAATCAAATGTTTCGCTTTTATATCTTATTGTCATTGCATAAAGTAATTAAACGTATCTTGTTCATTTTTCAAGTCCTGTTGGTAAGTAAAGTTAAGTTGGTTTTTCATAGTCTCTAACGACTGAAGAACTTGTTGTTGATTATTTGAATCATACTCTGGAGTAGGCTCTGGAATGTAATTAGTTATTTTAGCCATGTAAAGCGATTCCTCTTTCTGCTGAATCAAAACCACTTCTACTAAAACCAGGACCAGCATCTTTTTGACCTTGTGAAGCCATTCCAGATTGAACTCCACCACTTCCGCCACCGTAAGGGTTAGGGTTTCCTGCATTTTGCATGTTAACTGTTTTAACGTTTCCTTGTGAATCTCTTTTAATATCTCTCTCAATAGCTTTTTGAGCTCTTTTACTTCTTAAAACTTCTGCAATACCCCTTACACCATCAGGTAATAATGAACCTACTGTGTATAACGCACCTATCGGGTGCGTAAAACTACTTGCACCTATTACTGAATTTAATACATTTCCTTTAATACCTTCTAGACCCATTTTTTTAATAGCATAATTCTTTGCAGTATTCATAGCAATGTTTTTTGCCATTTCCTTAAAGTCTGGTAGTTGTGTTCCTTGAGTTTCAGTTAAGCCCATAGGAGTTAATGATTGGTTTTCAAAAGAAGGTGTGTAGTTTTCAAAACCCGGCTGAGCCTGAACGGCTGCGATACCGTATGGATCTTGAGCTTGTGTTATATTATTAACATAATCTTTTAAAAATATGTTTTCCATTATCTTCTACCGTCCGGTTGTATGTCTGCTCTAAAAGTTCCATATCTCCAAGTTTCTCCACTAGATAGATTAGCTATTTTTAAACTAGCTGATCTTCCTCTAGCACGTGTATCTATTTTTTGAGTGCTTGATGTTACAGAAAAAGGTCCTAAAGAAGAACTAGCCGCTGTATCTGATGGATAGTCTTTTAATAAAATTGTAACCGTTGCAGTTCCATTTAGTCTTTGAAAATCAGGTATAAATCTTCTTACCTTTGTAAAATATTCTCCGTCACCATCTAGGTGTATCATAAAATCTCCAGTCTCAATAAAAGAAGAAATTGCTGTAGTTACTCCATTAGCCAATTGATCAGTTCCAGTTTCATGTTCCCAGAATGTAGCAGAACCAGAAGTATTTGTCACTCCTTGGATAACTGGGAAAGTAGGAACTCCTGTAGTATCAAAAGAAGTAGCATAAGGTTTATCAAATAGATGAGCATCGTAATAAGACGTTCTAGATAAAGAACTCGTATACCAAACTTTATCTTGATAATTATAAGTAACACATCTATCTATTTCAGTAGCTGTATTTGAAGGATAGAACCAATTAATTTCATTAAACAATGAATTGTGGCTAGCGTAAACTATTTTTCCAGCATCATAATTAAAACCTAAATCTCCTGGGTTAGCTGTATTAAATACAAAATCTTCTACCGAACAAGGTATTTTAACAACCGTTCCATTGTAGGCATTAAAAGAACCTGCATCATCCATCCAATAAACAACACCATCTACGAAAGCCATCGAATGTGAGCTCATTAAACCACAATTAGATCCTACCTTTCTAATACTAAAAGTAAAAGGTGCCCCAACATATTGCATGGTATAAGCAGCAGTATCGGTTAAAACTAAAATATAATCTTTTGCTCTTATCGCACCTACAATTTCAGTTCCATCATCTATTCTAAAAGTACCTGCTGTATTAACACTTGTTGGTTGATAATCACTGTAATTTTCTTGGTCGGAAAATCTTATTAACATTGGATCAAAACTTGAAGTGTCTCCAATTGTTGCTTCCGTTCCTAAATGTATAAAATGTCTGTCAGTGTCTGATACAACTGAAACAGTTGTTTTAGTAGGAGCGTTTGCCATAATAGTTGCTCTAACTTCTAAAGCATTATTATTATTACTTATAGGCTGCCATGTGAAAGTTCTTCCTTTTGCTATAGTAGCTGTTAGTATTTGTCCAAAATTATCTAAAGCCCAATCAGCTGGATCTAGTCTAACCGTAGAAGATAAAGAAGCTGAACCCCATGCAGTAAAGTATTCAACGCCTGCATTATCAACATGAGAAGCTGCAGAAGTTCCATTGTATCCTCTAGTACATCCGGTTAAATCATTTACTGAAATACCTGTAAAACTTATAAGTTCATTATCTATTTTAATAACCCCTGTTGTTGGAAAACCTGCAGTAGAAGTTAAAGTAATGGTGGTAACTACTGCATCAATGGCTCCATCTAAAGTAGTAGTTAATCCAGAGGCTCCTCCATAAGCTCCTGTACCAAATCCAAAACCAAAAGTCTGTCCAATAGGACCTACTTTAACATATCTGTTTACAGTACATGCTCCTGAAGCTGCAACAGTAACTCCGGCATTAGCTGCCATTGTTATTGTAAAAGTATTAATCGTTGCACTGATTACTTCAAAAGTTTGATCAGTAAAATCGGTTGCTGTGTATCCCGCACCAACTGGTGGAGTTACACTTGTAAAAGTAAAGTAGTCCCCTGCAATCATGTTATGACCAACTAAGTTTACGGTGACCGTTGGCGAGGTGTCTGTAGTATCAAACGTTCCTCCTGTTTGCGCTGCCTCTAATGGAGTAATATCATAATATGCTCCTCCATAATAAATATATAATCCTCTTTGAGATCCAAGTGCTACATATCTATTACCATCTAAATCTGCCCACTGGTGCTGTGCTCTTACGCCACCGGCTAAGGTGTCTGTTGTAATAGAAGACCATCCGCCTACTTTTTCAGGGAACCCATAACGAAACCTTACAAAATCACCATCTACATATTGCCCTTCAGCAGCAGTATCTGTAATTTGCTTGTTGAATCCTGGTCTTATATTAATTAAATTTAAAGCCATAAAAGCATTATACCTTAGTTTAATTAAAGATTGTAGACCATCTCCAGAACTATTCTACATCTTGTATCTGTGTGGGTAGAACCAAAATAGGGAATATTCTTAGGAAAAGAAATAAATCTATTTTCAACTAAAGATATTTTATTTGTCCCCAATATTTCTATTTCTGAATTATTTGTATTCATACATAAAAGACCTTTAAAAGTTTGATTATTTTCTTCTACATTTTCTTCATAAGGCGTTTTTTTTTCTTTTTTCGAACTAGAATTGTTAAGGGTAATTTTAGAAGATATTATATTTTTTAAATTTAATTTTTCTATTAGGGGACTTAATATTTTAGTTGCATAAAAACTGTTTTCTTTTTCTAAATTAGGATCATAAATTAAATTATGAATAAAATCATCGTGCACACCATCAATATACCATGGAAAATTTCCACTTGAAATAGTTTTGCACATTTTCCAAAAGGAAGTATTATGTAAAAAATTATTTTCTACTTTTATTGTCATTATAATTTTCTTGTGTAATTTTTATTTCGTTACTAAAAGTTGCTTTATTTTTTGTTTCTTCATCAAAATTTTCATTAAATTGAATTATCATTGACATAAGAACATTTCCAAAATGTCTTAAAGCTTCAGCAGTAAAATGAATACTTTTTTTATTTTGTATAATTTTTATTTCTTCTTCACTAAAATTTAAAGTGCAAGAACCGTCTTTTTTTTGTTTGAAATTCATATTAATTTTTTACACCCCAATAGGGTCTTTTATCTTTTTCAAAAGATTTATTATTACCCTCTGCATCAACATAATGAATAAAAGTTTGTGCACACCAATCTCCTTTAAATTCTTCTCTATAATGTTCTAGTTCACATCCTAAATATATAGCTGCATCACCTGGTTTTAAAAAAATTGGATCTCCTTCCATATAAATTGGCCAATCTGTGCCATCACTACCTATATTGATAGTTGCACTTATTTCACAAGAAGGTCTATCTTTATGTTTTTTTAGATCTGAATATTTCGTATACATCCTCCAATAACTATACGTTGCCAAAAGTTTTTTTCCTGTTTCTTTTTCTACCAAAGATTTTTTACTTAACATTAAAGATTCCATTAAAGGATCTCCATAAAAAGAAGAGTTTGGAATTGACTCAGAAATTTGATTTTTATTAAAATCTTTTAAATTTACACGGTGTTTCATTTCACAATATAAATTAAGTAATTCAATTTCTTCTTTTGATAAGAAATTTTCTATTTTTTTATATTTAAAGTCTTTACCTATAATGCCCATGACACGATTGAATATCTAATTCCTTTTGTTACTGGTTTAACTGCGTGAGGGTATAAAAAGTTACTTGGCCACACAATCATTCTATTTGATTTTTTTTCAATAATTAATTCTTCTTCTTCTCCTAAAAATTTAAAACAAAGTTCTCCTCCTTCATAATTACTATTACAAAGATATATACAACTAAATGTTCTAGGTGAATATGTTCCATGATCGACATGAAATTTATATTTTCCATTTTTTTCATATTTTAAAACTTCAATATCTTTAAGTATAAATCCTAATTCTGAATTACCAATACTTTGATTGTATTTTTGTATAAATTTACGAAATGTAAAAGTAAAATAATTACACCAAAAAACTTCTGTTCTACTTTCTGGACCAATATTAAATAATGGCCAAGATTTTACATCCCTTATTTCTTTATTAATAGGGTTGTCGTTTTCTTTCGATGCAAGACCTGCATCAGAAAAATTAACATTTTCTCCACATATTTTTAAGAAAACATCTAAAGTTCGTTTGCTTAAAACATCATCGTATACTCTAATGTAATCTAATAACTTTGAAGAATTCATTTCCATGATTTTTTGTACCACCACTTATTTTTATAAACATTAAAAATTTTTCTTCCTTGAAGAAAAGTTCTTTTGTTTTTATCTTCTTTAGATTCAGCTTCAATAGTCATTTTCCATTTTTCTCTTTTAAATGGAATAACTTGTACAATCGGAGTTCCTGATTCAATAATTGTATCTAAAATAGGATACTTATCGCCATTAATAATTATAGGAAAATTTACCTCTGAAGGATAAGTGTCTGTATCAACTATTCCAGGAATTATGGAAAACCTATCATCACCGTTGTTCATTGGGGGTAAAAAAAGACAAGAATAACCTGGTGGTGTTTTTATTATCCACGGATTTAATAATTTATGAAAAGCAAGATTTTTGTTTTTTTTTACAAAAGGACATTTTTCTCCTAGTTGATTAATAGAGTGTGATTCTGTAGAATTTGCTACATTAACATTTGTGTTAGTGGTTATAGAACAAGAATTTTTAAATAATTTAGTGTAACCAACTGTATATCTTTTTTCATCTTTTTTTTTATTATGTTCTATGTGATAATCAACAGGCATTTTAATAATATATCCTGTCGTTAAAGTATCTAAAAAAGGCATACAACCTTTAATAGTTTTATTTGCAGTAGTGTGATTTAATTCTTTATACCATTTTGGTATATTTAATTTTGTTGGTTTTGGTAAAACATCTGTAACACTTAAAAATTCTTTATTAGAAATAAATTTTATTTCATTAGAAAACATCCAAGATTATTATTTTATTTTAAGGTATTTGTAAAGGATTATAGAAAGTTATTGAGTTTTCATTACAATATTGTTCCCAAGTCTTATTTAAAGGAAAAGTTACTGAAGATGTATCAAAGTTTTCTAAAGTTGATTTATAATCATTTACAGAATTATAAAGTGAATTGTCTTGATTTCCTTTTAAAAATTGTTCTAAGCTATTTAAAATGCTTTGAATAATTGATTTTAACATATTTTCATCCGTAATTATAATATCACTATGATCTGTTAAACTCACGTTTGATCCATCGTATGATGTTAAAACTACTCCTGTTTTTACTTTTAAAAAATCAGCATCCGAAACAGTAACTACAGAATAGTCAGATAAAATTAAATTTTGTGAGTCTCTTTCTAAATCATTAGCAGCTATTTTTGATAATTGATTTTGGTTGTTAAAAATTAAATACGCCATAAATTATCCTTCGTTAGTATATATTACAATAGCTCCAGCGGTTCCTGCTATACCAGGTTGGGCAGGACTTGGGTTAGGGTTTGGACCACCGCCTCCACCTCTTTCATCATCAAATAAAATTCCAAGACTAGGATTAAACTCTGCACCTGGTGTATTACCAGCGTTTCCTGCGGATTGGTTGTTACCTCCTCCACCTCCTCCACCACCTTCAGCTAAAAAAGTATGAAAATTTGTGTCATTGCCAGCGTTACCAGGTTGATTAGGAGAATTACCTCCATTGCCTGAACTGCCTATAGAGTATGGTATATTATTTCCTCCTGTAACATTAGCTGTAAAGAAACCGAGTCCACCTTGTCCTCCGTTTCCACCTCTTTGAGCAGGTTCGTTAGTATTTCTATATCCTGATCCTCCTCCGCCACCAAATAAAAATGCTTGTACCTTACTTGCGCCAGGACTTAAAGTTACACTTCCAGAACCAGGTCCCTTTTTAAAAACCACTGGTTTAAAATTTGCTGCACCAGTTCCTGAAGAAGCTGCGGTCAATCTTCCTTGAGCATCAACTGTAATTGATGCAGCTGTATAATCTCCTGCAGATACCGCAGTGTCTGCAAGTTTGTCTGCAGTTACAGCATCGTCTGCAATTTTTGCAGTTGTAACATTTGCGTTTGAAATTTTCGCAGTTGTAATTGCATTGTCTGCAATTTTTGCAGTTGTAACATTTGCGTTTGAAATTTTTGCAGTTGTAACTGCGTTGTCCGCAAGTATTGCACTTGTAACTGAAGAAGCTTCTAATTGAGCTGTTGCAATAGTTCCACCTAAAGTATTTAATGAAATTTCAACTAGGTTTGTTCCATCTGAATATGCAGCGAACATTTTAGGACTTGCCGCACCTGCAGTAGTTGGTGAAAAACCTGTACCTGATACAGTTTTAATTGTAAGATTGTTTGCATCTGTAAGACCACTACAATCGAATATGTAAAATTTTTCAATTCCATCTGGAATAGTACAAATTGTGCTAGCAGCAATAGTTGCAGTAGCAAATTTAATTATCATGTTTCTTGCAGTAGACAAAGCTGCATCCGTTATAACAAGGTTCACAGTTCCGCCACTTGTTAAAGTGATAGCCTCATAACCACCAACAGCTTGTTGAATTAAATTTAAATTTGAATTTGTTTTATCACCCCATGTACCAGCGTTTTCGCCAGTGACCATTAGTTCGAGTTTTAGATCTGTTGAATAACTAGATGTCATAAATTTTTATCTCCTAAATAATTATATTTTACCTCATTTAAGCAGCTCTATCAACTACCGTCCAAGTATTATTTACTCCTGGGTTTACCTCAGCCCACGCTGTTATATTAAGGCTACCAGCGGTAGAAGTCAACTGTATGCCGGTAACGTCAATACCTGCTTCTCCAATAACTGTGACAGCACCTATACCACTTGTTATTTCAAGACCTGTTAAACCAATTATCTGACCTGGTATTTCTGCTGGTTCCCCTAATGCTAAAGTTAGTTGTTGGCCAGTAACTGGTTCATTAGTAGACTGTACTAACGTAAAGTTTCCTAAAGTCATGGTAGCCTGTATTCCAGTTACATCTACAGGTGTCTTAGTACCTCCAACCGCAACCCCTATCTCACTTGTTGATTCTATACCTGTTACATCTACTGTAGCTGTACCTGTAACTTCATCCAAAGAACCTATAAGAGCATCTAACTGATCTTCAGAAGCTAATACAAATATATCTTGGTCGATCTGAATTGAGAATGATGGGTTAGCAAAAGTAGATGTTAATTCTGATCCTGTTACATTTATTACCACATCCGTAAATGCATTTTCATCTCCAATAGAAGATGTTAATGAAATACCATTTAATTGAACTGAGTAAGCATCACCCCAAGCTAAACTTCCCCAACCATCTCTACCCCAACCCGCACCAATTAAAAACTGATCATCAATGGTGACAGCACCTGGTGTTGTAGTCAATTGTGAGCCAGTGACATCTTGTTGAATACCTCTTGCAATATCTTCCTCTCCCATAGAGAGAGTAGCTTGAATACCGGCTACAGATAATGAAACAGAAGTACCTCCAACGGCACCTGCGTTTGTGAATGTGAGTTGAGATCCTGTTACATCAACATCAGCGTTGGCTTGAGCTGTTGATGAATCTATTGTTGATGTAAGTGATATGCCACTGACGGAAATGGTTTCATTAGATAGGTCTCCCCAATCTGATGCTCCCCATGTTTTATTACCCCATCCAGTGGCCATATCATTTTAGTTCCGTATTAAGCAATTCTTAAAATCGCAGCAGATGTAGTAAATGCTGGGAATTGAATTGTAAAAGTTCCTGATGTTGCAGTTTTATCTGCACCGAAATCTAAAACAGCAACAGCATCAGTAGTACCTGTACCACCGTCAGTAGTTGTGTTGTAAATTAAAGCTCCTCTAGCTGTTAATGTAACACCTGTAAAAGATAAATCAGCGTAGCTAGTAATTGCTACTCCTGAAGATACTTTCACACCTTGGTTAACAAGAGCTTTACCGCCTGCAGTATAACCTGAAGATGATACTTCGTTTGTTGTTGCATAGTTTGTTGTTGAAGCACCTAAAGTAGCTACTGATGTGTACATCGCTAATTTATAAGTATCCGATGATGTATCGAAATCGTGTTCGCCACCCATTAATTGTTTTTTAAATGAATTGCAAATTGCATTTGTTGTTATTGCCATAATTATTCTCCTTAATTAATTTATGTATTTGGAGTCGGTGAAGGCACTTGTATTCTAGGTACACCATCATCATACTCCGCTCGTCTTCTTCTACCCATTTGTTGTAAGGCAAAATTTTGTACTTCTTCATTATACTTCTTTTCATACAAGCTGTACATATCCATAGGGCCTTTTAAAAATCTAAAAGCTTCTGTTAATACGCCATGTAATAACATTGATTCTTGATACTTAGATATGAAAGTTTCGTTTGTTGAAGTAAATTTTGGTGGATCAGTAATGTAATTTATTTGAACCTCATATGCTTGGTCAGGGACAGGTGCCACTAATAAATTAAATTCATCCCAATTAGCCCAATAAGCAGGCAAACCAGTAGCTCCACTTCCGTTAAATTCAGATATATAACTTGTGTCTCTTTTTTCTAAAAAAGTTCTTGTTGAACCATTTATTACTTGCACAGATCTTATTATTGTAAGATCTGCAGGTAAACTTACGTATCTATTACTTGCAGTAAAATTAGATGATGAATATTTTCTTAAATCATCGTAATCAACTTTACCTGCAATGTCTAATTCTACAGATCTTATAAAATCTTGAATAATTACATCACTTAAAACATTACTATCTACTTCTGTGTAGTTTCGAACTTGAGTTAAAAAATTTGAATAACTTACTGCCATTATGAAATCTCCACGGTTACGTTTCCTGTATTAATTAAAAGTGCTCTTCTTCTATTTTGTAGTGATGGGTTTGCTGGAATCATTGCTGAAATACCTTGGTTATCAAAAGCAAAATCTCCAGGTAAAGTTAAATCAGCTGTTGCCATTCCTTGTCCCCCCGAAGAAGCAATTACTCCATCTATATCAGTAGGTTGTTGAAATCTTTGTGGTCTTGTATTTTGTAAAGCAATAGCATCAGCAGTAAAGTGTCTTCTTCTAATTTGAGGATGTTTAGGTTCAAATTCAGAATAATGAACTAAAGAACCGTTCCATTCTTTTACCATTTCATTATATGGAAAAGCCATACCGGATCTATCTGATATTGCCTGACTTCTTTTTCCTGTTGCCCATTTAGCCATTGTTATATTCCATTAGGGTAAAATGATTGTGGAGTAATAAACGTAGAAGCTCTTTGACCATCTTCATCCAGAGCTCTTTTTAATTGATCTTCATAAATTAATTTATTCTGTTGCACAAGTGTAGGTGCATTTTTCATAGCTAAGTAATAAGCAAGTCCTGCAACCATGCAGGGTAAAAACCTAAAAACAACATCAGCATCATTTGTGTATGCTCCTGCATCTTCAATTCTTTTAATTACGTAATATTTTAAATAAGTGTAAGTATTTAAATCAGGGGCTTGGTATAAATATATTTTTGGTATTTCTTGTCTGTCCACATAATATTGTGAAGGTTGCCCTACTGCTAATTTATTAGGTAGTGCAGAATATGCCGATCTATCTATTTTTGATAAAGCAACATCTTGAGTATTAACAGTGTTCGCACCTGCACCAGTACTGGATACAAAAGCTTCTAAAACATCACTTACATTTCCATCAACAGCATATTCAGCTTGTCCCGAAACTAATTGGTTTTCATTTAAAGAGACTTTCCATAAATGGATACCTCTATTTGCCCACTCTGCAAATAATAAATTAAGGCTTGTTCTAGCAGATCTTAGACTGTGGCCACTCGTAGTAACCATCCCACATCGTTCATAGGCTTCTTGTATTATCTCTTCAATAGATAAATCAAATGCTGTAGTTCCTGAAGTTGCCATTATTATCCTTTTTACGGTTATACAATTTCTTCGATTGTATCACTTTTAGCTTAAACTTTGAAGACCTTAGGTTTTTTGCTGTTGGGTTTCTTTTTAACCTGTAATTTTTTCTTTTTTTCACCTCTAGCACCTCTTAACTTACCGTCTATTTGTGCAGATATTTGTCCTCTTCCAATTGCCATTTTTTATCTCCTTTAGATTAGATTGATATTAAAAGAAATTATAATTTTTTCTTCTTCATAAGTGTTAATTAAAGATTCATGTTTTAAAAAACCAGGAAAACTTAAAATATCTCCTTCCTCAATACTAACATCTATAATATTTTTTTCTAGACTATATATTTGAGTTTTTAGGTTTTTATTTGGTAAATTAACAAAAAAAACATTTGTGAAATGAGCATTTGGATGTCTGTGTAAATTATGAAAATCTCCTTTTTTATATATTTGAAACCACATATTAATTACCTCAATCGATTGAGCATCAAATTTATGACAAATATTTTTTGCAAAATTTTTAAAGATTTTTTTAAAAAAATATTCAAGATACTCTCTTTTCATTGTTTTTGGGATTTGCCAATCCGTATGTGATATTTTTTGTTTTTGTTCTTTTATAGAAGTTTCTGGAATTTTATTAATAAGATTTATTAATTTATTTTTATGCTCATTAAAATTATCTACTTTGTGTATGTTATATAAATTCACTATTAAATTAGATCTTTTGCTTTACCAATTATAGGTTTGTATTTTGTTTTACCTTCTGATTTGTATGCGTGCATAAATTGCTCACGTCTTCCTTCAGGTATCCAACTACAATGTATCCATCCAGAATTGGGCTCACCAGGAGTGTAGAACTCGAGGATCAATTGATCTGTCTCAAGGTTCATTTTAATCCAATCAGCAACTTCAGCATTATCAACTCCAACACATTCGAAGTCTGCTGCCTCAGCTTTTGCATGTTGTGAATTTCTAGA
>Ga0208899_1001324_pt1 | contig 17539 bp, 29 predicted proteins | sample VirMetDEL_Nov_24_FD_184518 | JGI IMG/M metagenome (GOLD analysis project Ga0208899, IMG submission 184518) | Aqueous microbial communities from the Delaware River and Bay under freshwater to marine salinity gradient to study organic matter... | ecosystem: Environmental > Aquatic > Marine >... | reverse complement strand
GAAGTTGAGGGGGATTTCTCAGTCACTGATATAAAACTTCTGAAAAGAAGGTTCAATCGTCCATTACAATGCAACAAGCTACAGACAAAAAAATCCCCCAAACTCCCTTGACATAAATCACGATTATAACTATGCTTAGAGTGATTTATTTAATATATATATTTAAAGAAGTCTATTTGGATGTGAACCCACCCGAATCAGGCAACTGATTCACCACCCACACTAAATGGACTTCTTTGTTTTATATGATAAGATTTATCTCTATGTGTATGACAACGAAAAATGAAAAAGGTACGTATATCACTATTTGTAATTGCAAACATGGTAGTGAGCATTGTTGTGCCGAGCAGAGCGAGGCTGTTGATGAGTAAAAATCGTAAATTTTTTGTTTCCGCTTCGCCCAACGCCATCTTGACTTCGGTGCTGATTCGCCATGAAGCAGACCAATATGCAAAAGCAACAAAGAAAGTAAAACAATCCCTTAAAACTATCCCAGAAGGCTTAAATTGGGTTCTAACAGAAGACGATTTACCTTAGTGGCATAATTCCCCAGAAAAAATTTGGGAGAAAATTTTCAACCTTTCTAAAAATGCTCTCTGTTTATACAAAAGATATTTGCTCTGTGATTTGATAACTTTCTTTTACAAACAGTACAACGATACATTCTAGGATTTGAATAATCATCTATCATTGATAAAAGGTGTTCTAAGCTAGCTACTAACTTTTTACCTTCTCTTTGAATTTCTTTATCTAATTCGTCCATGTTGTGGACTGGGAGGGAATCGAACCCTCGTTACCTACTAACTGTCCCGCAACACTTAGCAAGTCTTTCCAGTACCAGCCCTAAAATAATTATACCAGTATTACTTACTAGGCATATTATTTTTTACAAATTCTTTTACAACTACAAGAGCTGCTGAAGCACCTGCAATGATTGCCAACTGTAAAGTTGAGGCATCTAAGTCAATGAGTGGAGCTACAGTTATAGAAGCAATGAATGCTTCTGCAAATGTAAATCCAACTCTTTCTAAAAGGTCTTTGTATTTTTCCATTTATCTTCTCCTTCGTAAAACAGTCTAGTAAAAAAAAATATTTAAAAAAACTACACATAAAAATCAATATGGTGTAAATTACTTTCTTATCACAAGAGCTTGTGTAACAACTAAATAGATAAGACGATTGGAGCAGAAGATGTCAGCACATCCTGAAATACTTCTTGTTTCTGCTTTGCTGCGCAGGAAAGACTACGCAGTAATAGCTGAACAAGGAATAAGTAGAGAATACTTTATATCATATCCTGAAGAATATTCTTGGATAGAAAAGTACTTTATACAGCATAGAACTTTACCTAGTACTAATGCTTTTAAAACTAACTTCCCTGAAGTTACTTTGTACAAGGTAGATGACTTAGAACATTTTTGTTCAGAAGTTAAAGATAACTATGTTAGAACTAAGTTAAGTTCTTTAATGAAAAATACTTTTGAAGATATAAAAGAAAAAGAACAAGGTTCTAAGTTATTAGATTCTTTGTATCAAGATATTTTGTTACTTCAGAAAAAAGTTAGTACTGGTTCTAGTACTTTAGATGTTGTATCAGATGGAGATTATTTACTAGCAGATATTGAAAGAAGAATAGCTGCAAAAGATAAAAGAGGTTTAGCTGGAATACCAACTGGTTTCCCAACTTTAGATAATTTAACTGGTGGAGCATCAGGTGGAGATTTCTGGGTAGTAGGAGCTAGATTAGGACAAGGAAAAACTTGGACTTTAATTCGTATGGCTTGTTCAGCATTACAAGCAGGAGAAAAAGTTTTATTTGTATCATTAGAACAACCTTCTAAACAAATAGGATTTAGGGTACAGAGTTTTCTTTCTTCAGAATATGGAAAAGAAACTTTCAAATCTTTAGATTTAATGAAAGGTGAAAACTTTGATATTAGAGAATACAAGAAATTCTTACAAGAACTTCCTAAAAAAATTAAAGGAAGTTTTACAGTAGTAGACGGTAGTAGAGGAGCAGTTTCTCCAGCAGTTGTTGCTAGTAGAATACAAGAACATAAGCCAACTGTTGTTTATATAGACTATTTAACTTTGTTGAAGTCAGGGGGAGATGATTGGCGAGCTGTTGCTTCGTTAAGTGCTGATATCAAAGCAATAGCTCAGAGATATGATATCCCGATTATATCTGCTGCACAAATGAATAGAGAAGGTGGAGGTAACGAACCCCCTTCAGTAATTCATTTATCCCAATCTGATGCCATAGGTATGGATGCGGACTGTGTAGTCACTCTGGTACAGAAATCTCCCCACGTTGTTAAATTCAAATTAGCTAAATTCAGACATGGACAAGATAACAAAAACTGGTTCTGTAAATTTACACCAGGTTCTGGTTCGTTTGAAGAAATATCTGGAGATGATGCACAAGATTTGATTATCTCAGACCAAGATGATTTGGAATATGACTGATGAGTCTTTGGAATAGTAAAACTCAATGGATTATCTTTAAAGCTAAAGAATTAAAAGATGACCCAGAGTTTTTACTCAAAAAGTTGTATGAAAAAAAGTTTAACCAAATCATTGACAACTTAAATCAAGAAATTACTATGGAAATAGTTAAAAGAAAGGAAGATGATGAAAAAATTTAACATCTTACTAAGCGGTAAAAAAACTTACCTTGCTGAAACTGAAGAACAGGCAATTAAATATGCCGAAAACGATATGAAAAATATACCACAGCAATTTAATGTTGGTATTTTTGCTATATCAGAACAAGGAGAAGATAAATGATAGAAGGAAGTAAAAAAGCTAAAGCTCGAAAAAGTAAAACTTTTGCTAAAGGCAGAGTTTGTGCAAAAAAAGATTGTGAACAAGTTCTTAGCCAATACAATAAGCAAAAATTTTGTTTTCAACATCATGAGAAAAAATTTCCACGTGTTCGTGGGCACGAATTAATATAATGAAAGACCAAGTTGAATTTGTCTTAATAGAAAGGGATAAAATGTCAAGAAAAACAAATGCTAGATACTATTTAGGTTATGGAAGAACCATACCGCTTGGAAATCAAAAAGCTATGAAGCCTTCAGACTTAAAAGTAGGAATGGTTATGCAAGGTAACTTCAAACAAGGTGTGGTTATCGAAAATATAGAAATAGTAACTGATAATAAAGGTGAAAATCATTACAAAATTAAAGTAGGTGGTCAGACTGCTGGTGGAGAATATTTTGAATTTAGTGAATACCAAACAGCAATTATAGACTATATTGCTATAGATTTGGTTAAAACAAATGGATTATAGAGGAAAGATAGTTAATCAACATTTAGACGTTGTAACTGAATCTGAAGAAGAATTTTATTGTAGATGTCCATTTCATTCAGACAATAATCCTAGTTTTGCCGTTAATAAGAAAAACGGATTATGGATTTGTCATGGATGTAATGAAAAAGGTAATTGGAATACTTTATTACGAAGATTAGGTATTAAGAAAAATTATCCACATCTACAAGAAATTCCTGTTGATGCTATCGATAATATTATTCGTGAATTAGATGAATACATTACAGACCCAACAATGGATTCTGATACTGAATATTTTGAACCAAAATGGTTAGACCAATATAAATATCCACATGAATATTGGGAAAGCCGTGGATTAAGTGAAGAAACTGTAGAAAGGTTTGATTTGGGATATGACCCATTAACTAATTCTGCAACTATTCCTTTGAAAACACATCACGGAAAAATTCTTGGTGTAATCAAAAGAAGATTAGACCCAGAAGCTAATATTCGTTATTTATATCCAAAAGGATTTAATAAAGCTGGTTTTTTATATGCCCAGCATGAATATCAAAAAGATAACTTAATAAACGAGAACTTTAAAAAGCTGAAGTATGATGGAGGTGTCGCTTTGGTTGAAGGTTCTATTGACGCTTTATCTTTTTGGGAAATAGGAATACCTGCTTTAGCAATTTTAGGCTCTAATTTAAGTGATTTTCAAAAAACGCTCTTAAACCGTCTAAACCCTACCTATATCGTGCTATGTTTTGACAATGATGATGCAGGCAAAATGGCAGGTGTTAGTGTTTGTGATAAGATGGACATACCAATAATGGTTGGAAGATATAAATCAGACTGGGCTAAAGACCCAGCAGATTTAACTAAAGAACAAAGAAAAGAGTTATTTACAGAAGCAGAGATGTGGTTTCCAGAAGATGAGTGAAAAAGATTTCGAACAAATAAATAAAGCGTTAGGAGATTCTGCTCCTAATGTTAATTCCAGAGTAGGTATGTCAGAGTTTGGTATGTCTGGATTAAACAGACAAGCTGGATATGTGATGGAGGAGTTCCTGTACGACTTACAAGGTCGAAAGGGAATGAAAACATATCGTGAAATGGCAGACAATGATGCTATTATCGGTGCTATTTTATTTGCTGTAGACCAAATTATTAGAAGTACTAAATGGGATGTTGAACCATTCTCAGCTAAAAGAGATGATGTTAAACAAGCAAAATTTGTTCAAGAGTGTATGGATGATATGTCTAACACATGGCTTGAATTTGTTTCTGAAGTTATGTCAATGCTTGTGTATGGATTTAGCTTACATGAAATAGTTTACAAAAGACGTGGAGGTATGGACACAACAGACCCAACACAACGTTCTAAATTTACAGATGGAAGAATTGGTTGGAGAAAGATGCCAATGCGTGCCCAAGACACAATAGACCATTGGATATTCGACCCACAAGGTGGTATTCGTGGTGCTATGCAGTTAGCTCCACCAAGCTACAAACAAGTAGTTATACCAATGGAAAAATGTTTATTATTTAGAACACAATCACATAAAAATAATCCTGAAGGTCGTTCTATTTTAAGAAATGCTTATCGTTCTTGGTACTTCAAAAAAAGAATTGAAGAAATAGAAGGTATTGGTGTAGAAAGAGATTTAGCTGGTATTCCAATAGCTTATGTAGACCCAGCTATTATGGCTGCTGGTGCAACTGCTGACCAAGTTTCAATGTTAGAAGCTATTAAAAAATTAATTGTTAATGTTCGTAGAGATACACAAGAAGGAATTATTTTTCCTAGAGTTTATGATTCTTCAGGAAAACCATTATACGAATTTGGTCTTTTAAATTCTGGTGGAAGTAGACAGTTTGATACAACAGCTATTGTTACCAGATACGAACAAAGAATTGCTATGACAGTATTAGCAGATTTTATTTTATTAGGTCATGGTGGAACAGGTTCTTATTCATTAGCAGGAAATAAAACAAGATTATTTGCAGTAGCATTAGAAAGTTACTTAGACAATATAACAAATGTATTTAACGATTACGCTATTCCAAAATTATTTCAAATCAATGGTTTTGATACAACTAGATTACCAAAACTAAGACACAGTGATTTGGAAACACCATCACTACAAGAGTTGGCTCAATACATATCTACTCTTGCTGGTTCTGGTATGCAAATATTCCCTGACCAAAAACTTGAAGAATATTTAAGACAGATTGCTACATTGCCAAAAGTAGATACACCAGATTATTTGAAACCACAAGACCCAAATAATTCATCAGGTATTGCTGATATTGATTATCAAAAAATTGTTCAATTAGCACAACAACAAGAAACAGTAAATCAAGTAAGGGAACAGGCTCGTGAAGCAGTTAGACAAGAATTTAATCCTGAAGGCAATAAATCCGAAGGAAAATAGAAAACAAGTAATCGAAGATTTTGAAGAATATGAAAAAATCTACGAAGATACTATTCGTGAAGCTGAAAAATTATATAAAGAAGAAATAGCTAAATTATCTAAAAACTTTAACGAACAAAATGTTTTAGACGAAGAAATTTCTCAATTCGATAGCACTTTAATGTTAGCTTTAGGTGCATTTGTTTTTACTCAGGCTGCATCCTTGGCTTATTCAAAATTAGCGAGAGCTATACCTGATAATCCAGAATTGATAAACGGATTAGCTTCTAAGTTTGCACAAGAAAGAGGTGCAGTTTTAGTTGAAGGAATATCTAAACAAACACAATTAGCTTTAAGAGAAACAATCGGAAATGGATTAAGAACTGGTGCTAGTGTTTCAGAAATAGCAAGTAGAGTTAAAGATAATATAGGATTAGATACTAGAGGAGCTAGAGCAGTTGAAAATTTAAGAAACAGTTTATCTACAAAAGGAATATCACAAGCTAAGATAAATAAACAAGTATCTGATTATTCAGCTAAATTATTAAATCAAAGGGCACAGTTAATAGCACAAACAGAAGTACAAACTGCTATTGAAACTGCAAAATTAGAAGTGTGGAAATCTACAGGAACACCAACACCTGTTCAATGGATAACAGATGCTCAACCTTGTGTTAAATGTGCACCTTCGGCAAATGATATTGTTTTAGCTGGACAATACTTTCAAACATCAATGGGAGCGTATCAATCTCCACCAATTCACCCAAATTGCAGATGCCAATTACACCCTGTAGAATCTAGGACATGAACGAAATCATAAAGTTTGATAACGACCAACGATTAGTATTCGGTTGGGCAAATATTATAAAAGATGAAGATGGTGAAGTCTATGTTGATTCACAAGGAGATTTCATTGAAGATATTGGAGAATTAGAAAAAGCTGCATACGATTATGTTCTTCATTCCAGAAATGGTGCTGAAATGCACATTAATCAAAACGTTGCAAGAGTTGTAGAATCTTTTGTTGTTACTCCAGATAAATTAGAAGCTCTCGGTTTAGTATCAAAATCTGAAAACATACCTGCTGGTTGGTGGATAGGATTTAAAGTTGATAATGATGATGTTTGGGAAAAAGTAAAAAATGGTTCATATACAGGATTTTCTGTACACGGCAAAGGTCAAAGAGAAATTGTAGATATGACTATGTCTAAAGTTCACGGAGAAGGCGATATAGAACGTTCTTTAAAAGAACATAAGAAAAAAGGAAAACATTCTAAAAAGCACATGGATGAAATGCGAAGAAGAATTATGAGTGGTGATACTATGGCTTTAGCTCATTCAAGAGCTTCAAGAACTGTTGGTAAAGGTGCAGGTAAAGATAAAATCTCTACAGTTATGCGTGAGTTTTATGCTAAGAAACTTAAAAATGCACAAGGTAAAATTGTTACTGATAGGGGACAAGCAATGGCTATTGCTATATCAGAATCTAAAAAATTAAAGAAAGCACATAAAGCTGGTCATCCAAGATTAAAAGACCCAAAAGGTGGATTAACACAAGCAGGACGTGAACACTTTAAAAGAACTGAAGGTGCTAATTTAAAACCTGGTGTTAAAGGACCTGCTAATACACCAGAAAAGATGAGAAGAAAAGGTTCTTTCTTAACAAGATTTTTTACTAATCCTAGTGGTCCAATGGTTAAACCTAATGGGCAACCATCAAGACTTGCTTTATCAGCTAATGCTTGGGGTGAACCAGTTCCTAAGAATAGACAAGATGCTGCTAAATTAGCTGCAAAAGGTCGTAGATTATTAGAAAGATATCAAAATGTTAAAAAAGACATAACGCCAGGTGATGTTCATGTCGCAAATACTGAATGGGATTATAAGAAAAAGAAGAAAAAAAAAATATCCAAAGCCAAGCCAATTCCAACTAAACCAAAGCTCTGGCAATCAGTTCTAGCAGAAACTAAATCAAAATTTAACGTATATCCAAGTGCATACGCTAACGCATGGGCATCTAAAACCTACAAGGCTAGAGGCGGTACTTGGAAAATGTCTAAAAAATAATATATCAATAAACTACCCTTATTAAAAAACTTATACTAAAATACCCTTAACTTATTTAAGGAGAAAAATGGACGTTAATAAATTAATTGAATCCACGTTTGAATCACATGGAAAAACAATGATGATAGACAGCATTTCTGCTGATGGAAAACAATATATCAATGCTTTAATAAAACATTGCAACGAACAAAATATTGCAGTACCATTTGCACCAGCACATAGAATATGCAGAGAAAAATTTGGATTTAAAGGTACAGTAGATACCTTTAGAAGAAATATCCTATCGTTAATCGATAGCGGTAAAGAATTGTAAAGCAGGGCTGGTATGACACTTAAAGATAAAGAAATTGCAGATTTAATTGCTGAATCTGAATCAGAAAAAGTAAAAGATTTACAACAGACAATAAATCGTTTACATAAACAAGTAGATAAGCTAAAAAATAATCAAGATGAATTGGTAGATGCTATTTACAATGCAGTACAAGATTCAATAGCTGATATTGATATACCACCAGTTAAACCACCAAAATTAACAGTTGCTAAAAGTAAGAACGAAGAAGTAGCTGTCATTATGCTGGCTGACTGGCAAATGGGTAAAAAAACACCGACTTACAATTCGGAAATATGTCAGCAAAGAATTGCACAATATGCTAAAAAAGTTCAAGAGATAACAGCTATACATAGAAAATCACATAATATCAAAAAAGCTCATATTTGGATATTAGGAGATATTGTTGAAGGTATTGATATATTCCCTGGTCAAGCATGGGTAGTTGATTCTGGATTGTATAGACAGTTAATGAAAAATGGCTTAGAAACATTAACTAATTTTATTAGAGAAATGTTAGCCACTTTTGATGAAGTAAAAGTAACTTCTGTTATTGGTAACCATGGAAGAATTGGTAGATATGGAACTTTTCATCCTGAAGACAATGCAGATAGAATTTTGTATGAAACTACTAAATTAATGTTTTCTGGAGAGAAAAGATTAGAATGGGTCAATCCTGAAGCCTTTGAAGGTGATAGAGGTTGGTATGCCGTTGATACTATTGGTAAATATTCTTGTCTACTTGTTCACGGTGACCAATTCCGTGGTCAGTTAGGTATTCCATGGTATGGTGTCAAAAAGAAAGTTGTTGCTTGGAAAGCATTAGGTTCACAACCAGATATGCCATTTCCAAACTTTAAGGATTTAGCTTTTGGACATTGGCATCAACAATTAACTTGGACAGATGCTGGTATTACTATGAGATGTAGTCCTTCGCCAGAATCTAATAACTACTATGCTGCGGAAAACTTAGGTGCTTTAGGATTACCTGCTCAAAGAATGATGTTTGTTAATGCTAAAAAAGGTATCGTCACAGCAGATTATGAAAATGTTTGGTTAGACTGAAACTGAGAGCTTTTTTCATCTACCTATAGGGGAAAAGTTTTACAAAAAAACCAATTTTTTTTTATTTTTTTTTATGTTAAATATATTCTTATGGATATTGCATTATATAAAAGTATAGGAAAAAGAATACTTGCAGTTTTTATCGCACAAGCCCTTTCGGTTTTAGGTGCTGGTTCACTTGTAGGCATTGATGTTTTTGAATCATCTTTGTTGGCTGGAATTATGGGAATTGCACATGTAGTCGAAAGATTAGCTAGAAAATATATTGATGACGGTCAATTAACTTGGGAAGAAGTCAATCAAGTTTTTAATGCTATGCCAAATAAAGGAGAATAATGGCACACGATAGCAATGGAATGACACAAAAAGAAATGTTACTTCTTGTTTTAGAAGGTCAAGATAAAATAAATTCTAGAATAGATGAGTTACACGAAAAAGTAAATACAAAGATTTCAAGACAGGAATTTAGCGGTTGGTTTGTAGCCGTTTCAGCATTATTGGTAATTATTAATCAACTAATGTAGTGTTAAATAAAATTAACACATTCATTCGTTTATCGATTGTAGGTTTACTTATTTACCCTTTACCTATTGCTTTAGCTTATCACGTTCCAACACAAGCACCTAGTAACTTAACTCTTACTGTTGACTATGAAAATGGTACAGTCAAAGCAGATTGGGACCCTTCTGACCAAATGGAAGATTACCCTGCTGAACGATACGCAATAGGTTTTGGTTTGAGTGATGAAGTCAGTTTACCTTATGGTATTGCAACAGGTAATGTTGGCGATAGTAACGCACTAAATACTGAATATATATTTACTGCTAGTTATTTGAATGCAGTTTTTAATGAGGCTCACGGTTTATTTCACGTTGCAGTCAGGTCAGACAACGACACAAATGCAAGTTATTCAGAATGGACACCAACAGTAAGCGTTACGATACAGAACAAGCCAGCAAAAGTTTCTAACTTAGCTAGCTCTGTTGACACAAGTGGAGATAATTTAACAATTACTTGGGACGCAAATGATAATGGATTTGTTAGTGCAAGTAACTATAAGATATTCTCTAAGACAGATGAAACACAATGGACACAAGTATTAGTTACTACAAATACTTCTTATAGTTTTAAAGCTACAGAAACAAACTCTTGGGAATTTAGAGTAGACGCTTGCGGTAGTGAGGGAGATTGTAATAGTTCATCTACTAATGTTACTTTTAATTACACAGTTCCTACTACTACAACATCTACTACTACGACTACTACTACGACTACTACAACTACAACTTTACCTCCTCCACCTCCTCCACCTACTACGACTACTACTACTTTGCCTCCAGTAGAAAAAGTTATTATGGATGATGGTACTGAAGCAGAATATACACAAGACCAAATTTCTCAAGGAGATGTTGAGCGTGACAATGAGCGTAAGGCTAATGAAGATAAATGGGGTTGCTATGTTACTAATATTGCTTTAGAGCGTGGAGATTGTGAAGCATATAATAAAGCTCTTTACGAATCTACAACTACAACAACTACTATTCCAGAAATCAAAGAAGACGAGATTATCAAAGATGAAGTTATAGAAGAAGAAGTTATTATCAAAGACGAAGTTATAGAAGATAAAATAGAAATCAAAGATGAAGAAATTATTAAAGAAGTTGAAGTCGAGATATTACCTGAAGAAGAAATTTTACCTATTGAAGATGAAGTCGTTGTTGAAGAAGAAATATTGGTCGTTGTTGAAGAAGATATTACCGACAGAGATGTGGTTGAAATTGTTACTGAAAAGCCTATTGAAGAAATAAAAGAAGTAGATATTAAAACAATAGATGTTCAAGATACAGAACAAAAAGAAATTATCAAAGAAATAATTAAAGAAACAATCAAACCTGAAGTTATTTCAGAACTTAGTCAAGAAGAAAAACATGTTGTAGCAGAAGTTCTCGGTTTTCAAGACGATAATGATGTTGAAATAATTGCAGTACAAGCTCAAAAAGAAGAATCAATAGCACAGGCTTTAGAAGAATATGTAGATAGAGCTGTAGAAAACAAAGATATTGAAAATTATACTCTTGCAGATGTTGTTACAGAGATACAAGTTGAACAATTTTTGGACAATCCATTAACTGTTATATTAGATATAGATTTAAAAAATTTTGATATAAAAGAAATAGGAAACGATATGACGAATGACCAAAAGGAAAAGGCACAGGAGGTGGTTATTCCTGTTATTATTGCTTCACAAATTATCGCTAGTGTAACGGCAGTACCAATAAGGAGAATAACATGAAATTACCAAAGTTCAGACTTCCTAATATTTCTTTACCTAGTGTGAAATTACCTAACTTAGGTATTTTAAATTACTTAAAAGATATGGTTAAAGAAAGTATTGCACAAGTATTTACTATATTAGGTTTTTTCATAGCTTGGTTTACGCTTACAGGAAGTGCACAAGATATTATAGGAATAGCTATTATAGTTTCTATAATTATTTGGTTAGCAACAATTAGATTAAGGGGATAAATTGGCTGAATATCAAGGTGGATTAAGAAGATGGTTTAAAGAACAATGGGTAGATATATCCAGACCAAAAGCTGGTGGCGGATATGCTGCTTGTGGTAGACCAACTGAAGGAATGTCTGCTAGAGATTATCAAAGAAAATATCCAAAGTGTGTTCCAGCTAGAGTAGCTTCACGAATGTCATCAGAACAAAAGAGTAGTGCTATCAGAAGAAAGCGAAAAGCTGAATCCCAAGTTGCACGTGATGGAAAGAAGCCTATTATGGTTAGTACATTTAAAAAAAGTTATGAAGGAATTGCAGACACAATAATTTTTAAATATGAGTGAAGTAGAAAAATATAATCAAGAGTATAGTGCTAAAGACGCTATGACTGATGAGTTAGATGGTAGAAAGAAAAAGAAAAAAACTAAATTACCATTTGCTAAAAGATTACAAAATATGGTTTTTGATGAAGTCAGTTTAGTAGGACGACCAGCTAATGAGTTGGCTACTGTCGTTTTACACAAATCTGGTGATTCAGAATTTGCAGGTGTTGAGGAAGTTGATAAAATTTCCTTAAACAATCAAGTAGAAATAGATAAAGGAGAAGAAATCATTATGAGTGAAAACTTAAATGAAGAAAACTTATCATCTATGCTTGAAGAAACTCCAGAAGAAGTACGTTCTTACGTATCAAAACTGGAAGATACTGTTACTGCTTTAGAGGCAACAGCCGAAGAACAGGACAGTAAAATCTCCGAGCTAGAAAAAGCAGTTTCTGAAATTTCCGTTGAGGAAGTTGAAGAAGAAGATGCTATTCTAAAATCGGCAGACCCAGTAATCCAAGAACTTGTAGCTAAAGCACAAGCTGATGCTGATTCAGCAAGAGCTATGGCTGAAGCTGAAAAGGAAGCTAGACTTTCTAAAGAGTTTGCAGATAAAGCTGGAAAATTCAGTAACTTACCAATAGAAAAAGATGCTCTTGCATCTCTATTGAAAAAAGTTGCTGGAACTTTGGAAGATGAAGAATTTTCTATGTTAGAGGAAATGCTTAATGGCGTTGATGCTACAATCGGAAAATCTTCACTTTTCGCTGAAGTTGGTTCTTCTAAAGAGTCAGATTCAAATGGTGAAATCGAAGCTATTGCTAAAGGTCTTATGACTGAAGGCGTTACCTACGAGCAAGCCTATGAAAAAGCTCTTATAGATAACCCAGAATTGTATCAAAGATATCTCGAAGGAAAGGTGAGTTAAATGGCATACGAAATTCCATTGCAAAAACTATCCTTTGAAGCTGGCGAAGACTTATCCTCAAATCAATTCCAATTTGTAACAATGGAATCTGATGGAAAAGTTGATTTAGCAGATGCAGAAACAGACATTGTTTTAGGTGTGTTGCAAAACAAACCAGAAGCAGGTCAATCTGCAACAGTTATGATATCTGGCGTCACAAAAGTTGAAGCAGACGAAACTCTCGCTGCTGGTGATTTAGTTCACGCTTCTGCTGACGGTCAAGCTGCTGTTTTTGCAGCTGGCACAGATACAACAAAGTATTCGGCAGGACTTGTATTAGAAGGGGCAGCAGCAGGGGAACTTGCTACTATCCTATTAGGTAATTATGGAAGGGGTGCATAGATATGGCTAATCCAGTAGCTTCTGACGTTCACGTTAATAAGCCACTTACAAACATTTCTATCGCTTATATGCAAAAAGCTGAAAAGTATATTGCAGGTACAGTGTTCCCGATAATTCCTGTTCAAAAACAATCCGATAGATACTTTAAGTACAACAAAGGCGACTGGTTTCGTACTGAAGCTGATTTAAGAGCTCCAGGAACGGAATCTAAAGGAGTTGGTTTCACAATCGACAATACACCTACATATTATGCAGATGTATATGCCGTTCATAAAGATGTGGATGACCAAACTAAAGCTAACGCCGATAGTCCAATTAACATGGACAAAGACGCAACTATGTTCGTAACAAATCAATTACTCCTTAAAAGAGAAAAGATTTGGACAAGCACATATTTCACTACTGGTATTTGGGACACAGATTTAACTGGCGTTTCAGGAACACCAACAAGTGGACAATTTAAACAATGGGATGCGTCAGGCTCAACTCCAATTCAAAACATCCAAGACCAAAGCATTGCTATGGCTAAGGAAACAGGTTATATGCCTAACGTTTTAGTAATTGGTGCTGAAGTTCTTAACTCCTTGCGTAACCATGCTGACATTCTTGATAGAATCAAGTACACCCAAAGAGGTATTGTTTCAACAGACCTTTTGGCTTCATTGTTCGGCGTGGACAAAGTTGTGGTTGCAATGTCCATACAGAATACAGGCGAAGAACAAGGCACTGATGCCTTTAGTTTCGTCTTTGGAAAGAATGCACTTTTATTGTATTCAAATCCAAATCCTGGACTAAATCAACCGTCTGCTGGATATCACTTTGCTTGGACTGGTTTCTCAGGTGCAGGTGGTGCAGGTGTTAGAATAAAAAGATTCCGAATGGAAGCAACCGAATCAGATAGAATTGAAGGTCAAATGGCTTTTGATTCCAAGCTAGTAAGCTCTGATTTAGGTATCTTCTTTAATGGATGTGTAAGTTAAGGCTAACATGACAGTACGATACACAGCAGGTAAGTTAATCAAAATGGAAGGAAAACTTTTCGACTATGGCGATGAACTTCCTGCTGATATCGTTGAATCTTTTGTAAATCTACCAGCATTAATCTCAGCAGGAGAAATTATGGTAGAAGAAATTGAAGAAGCAGTAGTAGAACAACCAAAGCCTCAGCCAAAGGCTAAAAAGAAAAGAGCTAAAAACTCTGATGGCACATTCAAGTCAGACGACCCATCTACTCCTGATGTAAACGAAGCATGGGTTGAAGAATCTGAGCCAAAAGTAGGCGAAGATGACTTGGACATATAATTCAGACGTATCGACTGACAGAGATAAAGTCAGACTTCTTATAGGCGATACAGATACAAACGACCAATTATTATCAGACGAAGAAATAGATTTCGTAACTTCTCAACAACCTAATCTTTATTATTCTGCTTCACAATGTTGTGAAACAATCGCAGGTAAATTCGCAAGAGATGTATCTACAACATTAGAAGGTATGTCAATCGCTAAAAGACAAAGATTTGAAAACTATCTTAATATGGCAAATACATTAAGAACTATGGCTATGAGAATTAGTCCTTCAAAACCTTTTGCTGCTTCTATAGATAAAGACCAAAGAGATGCTTATTCTTATAAAGAAAACTCTAATTTAGTTCAACCTAATTTTGAAATAGAAATGCACGACCATCCTGAAGGTGAAGGAAGGCGAGGAGAATTATACGACCCAGGACAGAGGTAACATATGGCAATGGATAGAGCAATTAAAGCTGTTTTAAAACAAACTATTGACATACAAAAATCTTCTGGTGCTAGCGTTGATGATAGAGGTAATTCAACTGCTACTTGGTCTACAACTGAATCTAGTGTTAAAACTTATATTCGTGAAGTTCGTGATGATGAAGATAAAACAAGAAACTTAAATTTAGAAAGATATTTAGCTGTCGTAGACCCAAGTGTTGATGTAGATGAATTTGATAGAATTATTTATGATGGTAAATATTATGAAGTTGATTCAGTTCGTTTAATAAGAGATTTTGACGGTTCTAATCATCACAAAAGAGTAGAAATGCAAAGGGCAACAACATTATGAAAACTTATAGATTTGATGGTGGATTTAGTGTTGAAATAGACGAACCGACTTTATTAACAGCTCTCGAAAATACACTTCAATATCAGGCATTTCTAAGAAAACTAAGTAATACATTAGCTAGAGAAGTTAGAAGATTTGTACCTGTTGATACTGGTAAATTAAGAGATTCTATTTTACCTTTAGACCCACAACAAGATGTAGGAACTATTTACGACCAAGGTCAAAGAATTAAACCTAAGTATGTTGCTGGTATTTCTATTGGTGCTTCTAATCCTAAAAACAAAAGAGCTGATTTAGCTCCTTATTGGGCTTTCGTAGAATATGGAACTGGATTACGTGGTTTATTTACAGAAATAAAAAAACCTGTTGGAAATCCAGTTAATTGGAAATATGGAATTATTAATGGACAAAGAGCATCTGGTTATATCAGAAAAGGTTTAGCTAGTTTAATACAGAAAAGTAAAAAAGGTGTTATCTAATGGTTACTTCATTACCAGATTCAGAAATCTTAGTAAGAACATGGGCATTATCTAAAACTTCAATAACAGATTTAATTGGTACAAGAGTTGCTACTAATTTACCTATTGAACCAACATTACCATTTCTTGTCGTAACTTTATTAGGTGGTGCTGTAGATGATTCTGAAGCATTAATTGGTAGAGCAGATTTTCAATTTGATGCGTATGCAGGTAATTGGGGTGGAGATAATACAAAAAACAAACCTGATTATGGAACAGCTTTTAGTGTTGCTAATACAGTTATGCAAGAAGCATTTGCACAAAAAACTGGTTCTTATACTTCTGATGGTGGAGCAACTGGTGTTATATACGGATTTACAGTAACAAGTAATGTAAGACGAGTAGATGAAGAAGGCATCGGACTAGCACGTTATAATTTTGATGCTACAATGACCTATAGGAGTTTAAATGACAGTTAAATTACAAGTAGAAATAAACCCAGAAGTGAACATAGACCAGGTTATTTTACCTGACGGTTCACTATTAAAAAAAGGGGATAGTGCTGAACTTTCTGAGAAAGATTGGCAACTTATTCAAAATAAAAAAAGTAACGGGGTTGATTTACTTGTAATATGTGACGGTAAACCCCTAATTGAAGTAGAAGATTATTTTTCTGACGAAGAAGAATAAGGCAAGGTAGAAAGAAGGAGCTAGACAATGGCACAAAGCGTTGATGATGTTTTGATTGGTACAGGCGATTTATATGTCGCTGCTGTAGGAACTGCTTTCCCTTCAGACCCATCCACAACTCCAGCATCTGACTGGGCACACGTGGGATATTCAGAAGACGGTTGGACATTTGAGATTGACCGAACATTCGAAGATATTATGGTTGCAGAGGAAATCGACCCAATCGACATATATAAAACAGCTCAAACCATTAATCTAAGCGGTGAATTAGCACAAGCCACATTGGAGAATCTCAAATATGCAATGTCTGGTGGAACAATAACAGAAGATGCGGTAAACAATCTAAAGACTTTTGTTCCTCCAACAACTGCGGGTTTCACAGAGTGGTCTATCATGCTAAGGGTACAAGCACCAGGTGGCGGTGGTGGAGCTTCTGACGATTATGTTAGAGAAGTTCAAATACCAAGGGCAGTATCAGTTGGAGCAATCCAAATGGCACACCAAAAAGCACCTAGTAAAACACTTGTAGCAGCTCAATTTAGATTATTAGTACCAGCTAGTGATAGTGCAAACGGTACAAACATATTCAAGATTGTAGACGAAACAGCTTAGACTAAATAGTAACTGAACAGAACAGGAGTAAGTGGAGGTTATGTCAGACAAACCAATTAAATTTAAAGACTTTGATGAGGCAGTAGAGGAACTAGATTTACCTGATATTGTCTTTGTTATCAAAGGTATTTCGTATTCATTACCAGCTCAAATATCTGCAAAAGCTGTATTAAAGCAGATGGAATTTTTTGCAGAAGATACAATGATTGAGCCTAACCAAATCCCTCAATGGTTAGAAGTATTAATAGGTGAACAAAACTTAAAAGGTATTGTTGAATCTGGAGCAACTTGGGAGCAAATAAATGATTTAGCTACATGGTTGTTACAACAATATGGTATTGCACCTGAAATGGATTTAGACGAAACATTAGAAAAAGTTATTGCAGATAAGGAATCAGGT
>Ga0208899_1001323_pt1 | contig 17540 bp, 18 predicted proteins | sample VirMetDEL_Nov_24_FD_184518 | JGI IMG/M metagenome (GOLD analysis project Ga0208899, IMG submission 184518) | Aqueous microbial communities from the Delaware River and Bay under freshwater to marine salinity gradient to study organic matter... | ecosystem: Environmental > Aquatic > Marine >... | reverse complement strand
TTGTCCATAAATTGGGGTGGTTTTTCCTGTTAAAAGAATCCCTGTGAGCGCGTAGCTTTGCTAAGCGCCACGGTCAATCGCCCTATAGATTTGTATGGAGATTGTCCATAAATTGGGTGGTTTTGTTTGCCGATTGATGGAAAAAATGGGGTGTTTTTCACGCATAAATTGTTGGATTCAGCCATGAAAAATTAGGGTGGTGGCGGATTTTTTGAGAAGTTCGTCATACGACCAGCAAGATTATGTTTTGTTGATAATAAAAACGATGACCTCCGAAAATCAGTCAAAGACTATGACCCCAACTGAAACCAATGAGAAGCCAAAATATGATACGCCTTATGTCTGCAAAGATGACTCGACAATCTTCTTTGGTAAACACAAGGGGAAGCCCCACAGCATTCTGAAAGACCCTGAGAATCATAAATACTGTCAATGGCTCCTCCAAACTGAAGAGGGGTTCGCTGACTCAACCAAAATGTATATCGAAAATAATGTCAAAGCATTCTGGAAACTCGAGCGAGTATAATTAAAATATTTTCACTATAATAAAAGATGGTTAAAACTAATAAAACCAAGGTTGGTGCCAAGGCTCAAGGGAGTGATGGCAAAGACTATGAATATATCATTAAATCATATCAGAAGCTAATCAATTTTCTGACACACAATAACACATCTATTAATCAGATCATAGCTGAGAATGTAAAGGACAAGCGTGAAATCAGTAAGGTTATAGGCAACTTCTATGCACTCAGGAAGCTACGAAATTCAATATGCCACCCTGAAACTTTAGAAAATATTGACAATAGTAAAGAGTTTGTTCAAATATTAAAAGATATTGACAGCATAATATAAATTCAGACATCTGTGGACTGACTCGTCAGACAATGTTGTTGTACCAGCAATTTTTTTTTAATCTGACATATCAAAAGCAAATGGTGAAGAAATCCCAAAATCCAAAAAAGTCGAACGACCAACAAAAAAACATTTCCACTAAAGAAAAGCAAATGGTGACCCGATCCAACCAACATCTTCTCCAACCTTCTGACTATGTAAGAAATCAGCAAAATATTATGAGAGATACTCGTGCTGCTCTGAGGAGGTTTGGATATGAAACACGTAGATTGAGCGATTTGACTGCTGTGGAATTATTTACAAGAAAGTTTGGCGAACACGATATTGATAATGTTTATAGACAGCTTAGAATGAATGCTTCAGACTTAAGACCACAGGCTCGGAGATTGGGATGGACCAGCAGACATGGTAATTTGATTACACTTGATAGATACATTCGGAGTGCTAATATGCGAGGCTCACAATTGATACACAGATTGAGATCTTCAAATGATGAGAGGATTCGCAGAAACATTAACAGTGATCTAAGTTCTGGTGATATTGAGTCGATTAGGAGAGGGTTCAGAGATGCTATGAATGCCAGAAGAGTAAGCCCTTCAGATGAAGCTATAGACCGTGCGCTTTCATATATGGGTGCTCAAAGTAATAAGGTAAGGATCATGGTTGAGGATGCAGATGGCGCAGTATATGGTATGACGGCTACTCCAACAAACTTTCCTCTCATCCGATACTTGATACAGACTCGACGAAGAGAAGAGGACAGTCCAATACTTTCCTCTGAAATAAATGACTTGACAGAGTCAGAGAAGGATGCTATAAAATACAGAGGCTATGTTACAGACGTTAGTATCGAGGTAGTGAATGAACACAGCGTTCTCTCTTTAATAAGTCTTGACGAAGGACGTAAGAGTAATAAAGACAATGGTTATTTTCCCTTCATGCATAGGATTAAACATATTGATTTGAGCAGACTTCAGATATGGGGAAGTCATGGAGGTAAAGAGGATGAATATGACAGAAAAGAATTCAGTAAAATACATTGTTTGATATTCGCTATCACTCAGGCACTCAAGGAAAAGGAGGATATAGAGGATGCAGAACGTGAGCGAATCATGAATAAAATAACAGGAATTCATAGCTGTCTTTCAGGTGATATTTCTCACGTCTCTACCACAGTCATTAAGAAATTGTGTGATTTATATGAGATTCAAATTCAAATTAATACCATTACTACTACTACCGATGCCAAGTGGAGAATACAACCTAAACCTATCATATATGGGAATAAGAAGTATCCTCGATTAAAACTTGCAAGCTGGAAAAACCATTTGTTTACTAATGAAAAAGCGTTTGATATATCAACATGGTATATGAACAACTATTCCTCGGATCTGCCTGTTGAAGCAGTGCAATGGACAGAGAAAGGTAAGAGGAAAACCAAGGATTATAAACCTAAAACTCCTATCGAGATTGCATTAGCAATTCAGAGGAGAGAGTCTGAGCTTTTAACTCCAATAATGCTCAGCGAAAACACGCCTTTACTCAAACCAGAATTGACATTAGATGTCATGATTAATGAACAGAAACCTCATCACAAGGAAGAGGAAGAGGGAGAGGAAGAGGAAGAGGAGAAGGAGAGGAAGAAAGGACCAAAGAAGATTACCAAACTTTGCCATTATGCTTTAGATTGTGAGGCTGATGTGTCAACTCGAGAGTTCGAAGGGGTACATAAAGCGATTATGATCGGATTCAAAACTCCATTAGGAGATTATAGACGAGTGATAGCAGACGTATATTCGCATTTAGATGCTCAAGGTAATATGATAAAGGACAGTGAAGGTAACTATGTGTGGGAGAAAGCGTTGATGAAGGACTTAGAGAATGAGATTATGAATGCTCACAAGGAGACTGTAAAGCATTACCACAGAGGTTTAGATAAAAAACAGAAAAAAAGAATGAAAGTTAAGCCTATCATATGGGCGCATAATTTAGGATATGATACCCGTCTACTATCACTATTCGGCAAGGTGCAAGAAGATGTAGAAAAAACAGGCACTCTCTATAGGAGAAAATATCTGTTAGAAGCTGTTGAGAGTAAGGACAAAACGTGGCAGCTGAACGTAGAGTTCAGATGTAGCCACAAACATTTCGGTTGTTCATTGGCTAAACTTCCCGAAATGTTTGGCTTTGATTGGGAGATGAATAAAGGTGATGGCATTAACTACAATTATCACACCATCTGGAATATAAGAGACGAGACAGACAAACTTAAGGACCATAAAACATATGCTAAGGACTGGACCGATAAGCTTGCAAAATTCAAAGCCATGGAGACGAATCCGAATACTAGGGGATTGACTCTCTGGGAGAGAAAGCAGAAAATAAAACTGCAAGCCAAGATAGACGCGATAGAGGATTTTACTAATGAGAATCCTGATGCTACAACCAGTGATTTCTATCAGCACTATTTAGAGTATGACTGTAAAGTACTAAAGAAAGCATTGGACGAGTATAGCATAGAAATGAGACAGATAGTCGGGTTCGATCCTCTGACAAAATTAACTATCAGCAGTGTCGGGGATCAATATGTAGAGTCAGAAGGTGCGTATACAGAAGTTTATAAAATGTGTGGCAATCTCAGAAAATACTGCCAACAGGCTGTGAGAGGTGGTAGAGTATGGTGCAACGACGATAAGACTATACAAGGGCAAGAATTAGGTAGTAAGCAACACAGGATTGAAGATTTCGATGCAGTCTCGCTCTATCCGTCAGCGATGAGAAGACTTGGTGTTGACGGGTATGGTTATCCAAAAGGAAAAGCATTGAGACTTAGGGATTTAAATAAGAGACTATCATATGGTCGAGTACTACCCACTCGCCTTGAAGATAGAGATAACCAATGTCTAAAGAAAGCATCGTATTATATCATCCAAATCGAGCTCAAGAAGATTCGCAAGAATGATACAGCTGTCCCTATAATTAGTTATAAGGACGATGATGGTATTGTTCAATGGGTAAACGAACTCAAGGATGATAAACCTGTCAGAATATTCCTTGACAGATTTGCCTTCGAGGATGCTATTAAATACTGTGCGATCGATTATGAGATCATAGATGGAGTCTATTGGAATAAAGGGTTCAACTCTAAAATTGCTGACATAGCTCAGAAGCTCCACTTGGACAGATGTAAGCATAAAAAGACTAACAAACCTCTCGCGAATATGATCAAGTTATTGATGAACAGCTTATATGGTAAGACGATTCCAAAGGCATGTGAGCATAGAACAGTATGGAAGAGTACAAAGGAAGAAGCTGATAAATATATTAAAGCTCACTCAGCAATCATCAAAGATTTCGTCAAGATAGGCACAAGCTATAAGATTAGAGAGCACACAATCGACATGGACTATAGCAAGCCCCACTGTGGTTCCTCCATTCTATCGATGAGCAAGCGTATCATGAATGAGGTGTTCCATTGCTTCAAGAAGGCAAAATCCAGAGTGTACATCACAGACACTGATAGCATCCATTGCGACCAAGATAAGATTAAGAAGGTTGAGAAGCATTACAAGAAGATCTATAATAAGACACTAGTTGGAAAGGATCTTGGAAACTTTCACGTGGACTTTGAATTAAAGGATTGTATTGATGTATCATCTATCTGTCATATTCCGATAGGTAAGAAGCTCTATATGGATATCATAGAGGGCGATGAGGTCAAGAATGGTAAAAAGACAGGTGAGAAACGTTATGGTATGCATTGCCGAGCAAAAGGATTGACAGAAGACTCACTGGATTGGGAGATGCATAAGGTGATACTGAGAGGTCAAGCAAAAGACGAATATGAAGCAGCTAAATGTATGTATAGACGAATAGCTGATAAAAACACTCCAATCAAATTCACACTTAACAATGGCGACTGTGTGTCTTTCGAAAAAACAAGCAACGGTGCGATAAAAACTCGCCCTACAGGGACCTTCACTAGGACTGTGAACAGGCCTCCCAAAATCCCCAAACAACAATGACTCGCAGGGGAAGCATCACATAACAAATCATACATATATAAGATATCGAGTAAGAATACAGACAAGGTATATATAGGTAAAACAACAGGTTCAGTACAAGACAGATTCAATCAACACCTGGTCAGCCATAAACAATGGACTGCTGGTATTGGTAAGAAGCACTGTAGCTCATCCAAGATCATAGATTGCGAGGACGCTTGCATAGATGTTGTGAAGGAACTACAATATCCTGAGGACTGGACCAAGGAACAGGTAGATAAGGATACTAGGAAATGGGAGAGAATTATGACCAAGTGTTATGACGATAAGGCAGTGAACGCCCAGATGCCCTTGGGAAAGGAAACTGACAAGTACTTCTCTAACGAGAATACACTAATCAGAAACCTTTGTGAAGAGCATGAAAGGTGAAGACATACCAAAAATTATTTATAAAGTCATTGCAAAATGAATAAGAAGTGCGAGCATGGCATGCGTCGCTGTAGATGCAAAAGCTGTGGAGGTACTTCAATATGTGAGCATGGTAGATTGCGAGAAAGGTGCAAACATTGTAACCCTACAGGTCACTTGAAAAGCATATGTTCGAATCGTGTGTACAAAGCGCTAACACGAGACAAAGAAATGCCCACAAGTGATTACATTGGATGCAACACTAACGATCTGCGAAGCCACATTGAAGAACAATTTGTAGAAGGAATGACTTGGGATAATTATGGAGAGTGGCACATTGATCATATAATACCTGTGATGGCCGTAGATGAAGATGGCACTAAACCAGATATTGAAACAATATCAAAACGATTGCACTATACAAATACACAGCCTCTGTGGGCCAGGGACAATCTCTCAAAAGGCAACAGAATAATATAGAATTTGGGATATTTTTTAACAAACACTTGGAATATTTTTAATGTGATATAAAGAAACTAGACATGACAGAATATGAAATTGATGCCGATTTGTTTGAACCCATTGGCCTTCTACATCAGATAGGGACATCCAATTCAGTAGTTGGGATGCAACTATATAAAAATAACATTCATTCCACAGGGGTTCCTCTAACAGATATGATGTTAGATCGTCGCATGGATATAACGGTAGCAAAGAATAACAAGTCCATAGACGAGACCTTTTACTTTGAGAATAGACACAAGCCTAAAAACAGCAGTGCTTTATACATCATCAGAATGAAGGATGCCAACCGTACAATTATCAAGGTAGGAAGAGCAGGAGAATTACTGAAGAGACTCGCTGGATATAAAACTAGCCTCCCATTGGACGGGGAGATTATAGTAGTGGCCTCACTAATCATAGAAGACGCTGGTCTAATCTATGCATTGGAAACATTGCTTTTAAATCATATTGATCTGTGGAGCACTCAGCAAGGGAGTCAGATAAAGAGACTTAGGCGCACCGAGTGGATCTACAAGGCTAAGAAGGATGCAGGAATTGCTGTATGTGCCCTCGCATTCACTAACATTCTCTTAATTGTCGCATCTAAACTACCTAAACTACGTTGTGGATTATATCTGCATAGCAGACGTGTCTGGTTACATGTGAATACAATTTGGGACAAGTACAAATTTAACATGGGTTTAAATCAGAGCGAAGTGCCTAGTCTAATTGGTAAGCTTTCAGCATATGACCTAGCCGTCCAAGATGCCACCGATGCCTTAGTATCAAGTGACGATGATGACTTTACTGAAGAAGAAAAGAAGGCAAAGATACCTAAAGCATTGACGTCATGCTATGTTGATCTGAGTATAGATAACGTCTTAGAGTAGGGTCTCAGCCATAGCCTGGTAGCTGGACGACGTTTGCAGCCGGTGACGTCACTTTTAGTCGGAGGGAGTCGTTTTTTTTTTACAATTTTACAATTTATCTCTTTAAAAGACGAGCGACGTTGGTCATCCACAGAGGACCAAGCAAGACCAATGGAGGGTACAAACACCATCTCTCTGATACTCCCAATGACGGCAATCGCGAAAAGAATCGGCTACAACGTCAACTTAGTGATGAACGGCAGAAAGATTATCGTCCTGAACGGCGACGACGACAGATTCCTGTTCGACATCGTGATCACCAAACCATTGCTAAACATCGCGACCAGAAACCAGACGACGTCGATCCAGAATTACATCCAGACGTTCGAATTGAAGCTACAGAAAATCGAAGACGCCAGAAGAGAAGCCGAGAGACTCGCTCGTTTCAATGGAGGATACAACAAGATCACACCCGAGCTGTTCTCGCACATCACCAAGTTCCTTGACGGCGACGAACTTAGAACATTCATACTCGTTCACAGCGACAAAAAAGAACGGTCTGCGCTCATGGACATATATTGGAAACAACAACTCGCGATGATGCACAGCTGCCATTGCCATTCAAACGTGATCGAGCACATTACAAATATATTCGTATGTGGTTATTGTCAGGAGCATGTATGCAACCTCTGCGTTGAAAGAGATGGTGCCATATGCAAAGATTACAGGACTGTTTGGTACCCGAATACTGGATTTCAGCCATGTGAAGTCGTGCTATGTCCCGATTGTGCTCACAAAGAATATTGTGCAGAATGTGAGGTCAATTTTCGCTGTGAATATGATGCTTATATGCATTACGACGAACCAAACTATGATTGCTACCCTTCTGACTAAGACTGCGCCATCTTCATCGCGAGATCCATCAATTCCTTCTGGGGATGTTCGACCTTCTCCTTACGTGCTTTCTTCACGACGAAGTTACCACTGCTCTGAAAATTGGTGAACTGTTCCAATCCATGATTCTGCTGTATTCCCATAGACTGCGTTTGATTACTCTTGATCTTTTTACCATAGTCGGCGTTAATATTACTCGTCGCAATATCATGTTGGTTATAGAAATCAGTTGTGTTATTACAATGTGCATGATTTTTGCCTTCCTTACATTGCCTGGTGGCCGCTGCGTTTTCTGGGTTCATTGTGAGCCCTGTCCACCTGCTAAAGGTGGTGTTAGGCTGCCCTTGATCCCTAGCCACTTTCCTTGCCACAGCACCCCCTAGCGAATGCCCGGTGTGCCTTATCGGCTTTCCGAATTTCTGGGCTGCCTTGGTTATTCGGGATGCATCTGCGATGCGCTTTTTCCCAACTGGGTTTCCGATCGCTATACGGGCATCATCGGCAATGTCCTGCATATCACTCCACACAGTGCCCCTATGCGATATCACTACATCATTAGGCCCCTCAAAAACGGCCGTTCTAGGTCCTGCCAGATGTGCACGGGCCTCGTACTGTCCAACATCAGGCCTATTCCCTACTGGGTTATATGCTGCACTCGACATTTGTGCAAGTGTCTGTGAATCTCCTGACATGAAATTCATATTTATTTATTAATTATTGAATAATATTATTTGTAGCGTGTGACAGGGTTCATTGAGTTTCTGCTAAAATACCTTTGCTTGACTGTCCACTGGTCATCTGTAACTCTGCCTGGAACATACCTACCTAAATCAGAAGCTCGCTGCTGACGATCCTGGACATATGCTGCAACTCCTTGAGGTGTTGACAAATTTAGACCTAGTGTATTAGCTCGTTTAATGTCGTCAGATGTGAATCCAGCTTTTACAGCATCACCATTTCTGGCAGGTGCCTGTGTCTGATTACCCAGTGTTGGCATATTCATTGCAGGTGGTGCTGATCCTAAAGAGCCTGTCCTGTAAGATGGTACCTGTGTTGCTGCCGAAGCCCCTGGTGCCGAGTCCGATAGTAACTGTGAAACTCCTAGTGATGGTGAACTTGAACCTATCGAGGATGTGATGTGAAGTGGCTGTGAGGCAGGGATTTGCATAGATGGTGGAGTATTGTAGCTGCTAGGTATTTGAGGGGGTGGTAATATAGCTGTTGTAGGTGTCATCATCGCTTGCGGGGGTGGGAATAGACCACTAATAGAATTCAAAAACGAAGAACCCCAAGAATTCGAAACATTCTCTTGATTATTAGTGAAAACATCAACTGGTTGTGCTGATGCTTCTGTAGTTACTGTATTTGCCCCCATGGTAGGTTGAGTGCTATTGTCGACCATTGTTTCTATGTTGTCCAACTGTGATGTAATATCAGACATGTAACCTTCATGTGCATCCATATATACATCTGTATCATATGTATCATCATCTTTTGGAATCGCAGATTGAAATATTGCAAACTCCATTTGATCTACATCAAACCCCTGTTGTGCAGCAAATTCTTCGACTGTAGTTTCCCCATTGTTAAGACGAGTATTCAAATCGTCAAGAGTTTTCTTAAGTTCTGGATACTGCATACCTTCAAATCTTCCTTTAGCAGCCAAAGCCTTTGCCATCGTTTGTACAGATTGATACTCATTGCCTTTCTCACTTCTGACTATCTCTGACAACTTCGGATTGATTCTACCAGGTGTCTTTTTACTTGGTGTCTGTTTACCAGATTTTTTAGGCATTGCGTTTTTTAATATTGAATATATAATAAAAATGCCATCAGGCAAGAAGAAGACGATAAAACTACCACATAAGATTATAGCCCTACCTAATCAGGACAAGGGCTTTCACGAGTCTCCCAAACAACTGGACGAAGATCTGGCGAATTTTCCATGGCCTAGTCGCATCCTAATGTGTGGAGCTCCCAACAGCGGTAAAACAACACTTGCGATGAATATTTTGCTTCATGCTAATCCCCCTTATGACAGAGTTGTTGTGTGGCATGCTGATGCTGGTACCAAGGAGTGGAGTATGGTTACTGATGAAATCGTTACCAAAGCCCCTCAGATAGAAGAGTGGGACTCTAGAATTAAAAACTGTCTAGTGATTGATGATGTTTGCTTGAAAGCACTCCCTAAAGATGAGAAGGCGAGGCTTGATAGACTCTGTGGCTATACATCAACACATAAGGGAGTCACAGTGATGATAACCAATCAACAGCCCAATGCAATCCCTGCTAATATAAGAAGGATGTGTAATGTGTTTTTCTTATGGAACTCTACTGATGCACAATCACTCAGAGATATCGCTCTAAAGTGTGGCATAAAGTCCCATGAGCTCTCTTCCCTTCTAAAATTATTGCCAGGAGTTAAAGACAACCTATGTGTAGACCTGACTGGCTCACCATACAGATATAGGAAGAATCTATTCGAGTTGATCGAGGAGGAATAAATTCTATATTTATATAAAAAACGAAAATGTTCACATCGAAGAGTGCAGAACAGGCCTTTAGCGATCCAAATCTTGGAGCAGGTGCCCTTGAGTATATTGAGGTTAGGGCAAAGACAGAGCCCAGTGACCACTTTGTGAGTGCTGCCAGTATGGTGTTTGATTTCAATGTAGGGCAGGGACGATATGCTCTGCTTAATGAATCATATTTTGAGGTGAAATACAAGGTTGGTAGGATTCCATACAACAAAACAGCACTTGAAACCCTTCCTGGTGAGAATGCAGAGACTGATGATAAGGATTACACAGGTAATGGAAACCCTAGTGGAACAACTGGCGGTGTAACAAATGTTGCCACTATCGTTTCCCTTAAACCCAGATTCTTAAATCATACTATCTCCAATATACGTCATAGTATCAATGGTGTTCAGGTAGCTTCTCAGTCAGAACCTGCAGCTGCACAAACCTTTAAAGATACACAAATTACATCTGCTTATGATGCAAAAGCTGCGAGTGCATTCCTAGCACAATACAATCCTGAGCAACGTCGTGAACAATGCTCTATGTCTATTGATCAGTCTGTTTGCTATTCACCACCTATGGGCCTCTGGGACGTAGCAGATGCGATCACTGGCTGCAAACATCAAATTACACTTGACTTCATGAGTCAATCATCATATAATCAAGCAGTGTGGGAGTTTGAAGAAAGTGCTGGCGTTGTGTCTTCTCAGTTCGCACATCTCCCTAATGCTCCCGATCTCTCATCTGCAACAACTCAAGCCTTGTATTCGTTTGGTATCGAATCAGTTGTCCTTCGATTGGCAACCATCAGCCCTAGGGATCGCCTCATGCCTTCTCCCAGCGTTATGTTGGAGTGTCGTGACATAAACTGTGTGCGAGTCGATGCTGGTAACCAAAGCAGTATTACCAAGACCGTTTCCATTCCTGGTTCAACGTTCAAGCAGGGGATCATGTTTACAGGGGCTGTCAACAATGCAATGAGTAATCAAGCTACTCCTAGGTACAATGGAGATAGCAAGCTCACAACTCTCCAATGGTCTGTCGCTGGTCAGCAAATGCAACTTCCTCAATACGACCTGTCTGCTCATAGCCCTGTTCGTCCATATGCTGATTATCTTGCTTGTAATGCTTCTCTGTATAGCGATCGTGGTGTCGGTAATATACTGAATCTTAATCAATACAGCGATTATCCCATTTATATGGCACGTATTGTTCAAGAGGCGACAGGTGCACAAAAAGAGTGTGTGATTCGTGCTCAGACTACTGCTACTGACTCTAAGACCTTTGTGGTTGGTTCCTACTGCATGTCTAGGATTGCATTGTTTTACGATGAGTCAGGTGAGGTCACCAATGTCCAAGTCAATATGTAAGAACTAAATTAAAATATTACACAAGTATAAAAAAAATGAACAAACATGAACTTCTGATACTCGCAGATTCCAGCCAAGGAAGGAATTTGTCGGAAGATGGGTCCAGCTTTGACGTTGTATTTGATACTCCTATTACTGCTCCTGATGCTGAAGCTCCTACTGTGCGATTGCTATCAGCTAACATATGGTATACATTCCCAAATGTTACTGATGATAATAACATACTAAATGTATACTATGGTACCACTCCAGACAATTTACAAATAACAATCCCAAAAGGGCTGTATGGAATCGATGATCTTAATAAAGCAATTGAGTATGCCATTGTACAGAATGGTTTGGCTAGTGATGCTTTGGGTTCTGATAGTATCGTTTTCCAGCCTGATTATGCCACAGGTAAGGCTGTATTACAACTCTCCCTTGAAAACGCCACCACTAACTACATACAGGTGGATTGGGATACTTCTACTATAGGAACACTTTTGGGATTCACTAGTGGACAGGATACTCATAGTAGTAACAACAACGATAGCCATTTATTTGTTGGTGATGTCGTAGCCAATTTGTCTCCAATATCCTCGCTTCAAGTGCATTGCAGTGCTGCTAGAGGATCTTGTGTGAATGGTTCATCAGGATCAGATGTGATTGCCGATGTGTCCTTAGACGCCTCTCCAGGTCATCAGATTCTGCATAGGCCTTTTCACACTCCCAGAGTTCGTGCCGATGCATTCAGGAGTGGAATTAGTAGTATTAGACTAAGTCTGACAGATCAAACTGGTAAAGTGGTCGACACACAGTCAGAATATTGGACAGTATCGATGTTGTTGGAATGGTGAAAGCTGGTAATTGCAATATTAAAATAGTCTCTTTTTTTTAAAACGAAATGAAGCAAGTCACAATCAGCGTTACAGCTCCACAAGCAGTCAAAATTCTTGAACAAATCAAAACCAAAGGAGCAGTCGAATTTAATGTCCGAGCACCTAGGAAACGAGGGGAGCAACATGGTGGCTTCCTGCCCATCCTAGCAGCTTTGGCTGGGCCAGCTCTGGGAGCCATTGCCTCAAAAGGCATCGATTATCTCATGGGCAATGGTGTTGTACAGGCTGGACATGGACCTTGTTTGACATGTACCGAACGACAATATCATACTCTCAAATCCCAACTTGGGAGTGGTGCTCAAATCGCTATAAACTTCAAAATTCGCAGCCCAGGTGCTAAACCAAGTCTCTTCACTCAACAGGCACACCAGACTCTGGCAGGAGCTGGTATTTATTCCACTATTGCAGGTCTCCTTGGAAAGCTAGGATCCTCTGCATATCAAGCATTAACTTCCAACACTGCAAAGAAAATTGCATCGAATGCTGCTCAGCTTGGTATTAAGGCAGCTTCCGAAAAGGCACAAGAGTATGCCAAGAACAAGTTTATGTCAGAAGAGGAGAAGCAAGCAGCAGAGGCTGCAAAGACTAAAAGTGCTGTAGTCCCCTTAGATCTATTCCCATCTGCTCCTACTAACAATCATATTGCTAATATAGCACCTCCACGTTCATCCAGACCCAGGAAACAGAGAGGCACAGGCTTAGAGTTGGCCGGTGATGGTATGGCCTTAGCAGGTAATGGTCTCAGGTTGGCTGGAAGGCCTGCTACTACCCAAAAAAAATTCGTGATCCGAACCAGGAATACGAACGGCTCCTTCATCAAATAGAGAATGCGATGGGTTCTAGCACCACTACGTCAATACAGTTGGATAAAATGGGTAAAAGGTTATTAGGATCATGTTATGTTGGTGCATTGCCTCGTGATTCTACAAAGATTCGTTCCATGAAACCAGGTCAGTGTTGTATAGCTAATACACATGCTCATTGGCAACCTGGTGAACATTGGATGGCTATTGTAAATGACAAGAGTGAGGGATTTTGTGCATATGATAGCTTTGGTCGCAGAGTGGCTTCATGGGCCAAGGACTCCGAGCTAGATGCAGAACAGGTGATATTAGAGCTCAATTGTGGACAGAGATGCCTTGCTTGGTTATTGGTATGGAAAAATTCAGGGATTGATGCAGCTATGAAGATTTAGCAAATATCCTGCGAAAAAAAATATGTATATACACAAGTAAAAATGGCAGATCCAGTTAGCATAGGAGCGGCTGCTGCTGCAGCTGTCAGCCTAATAGCGACAGTTTTTACACATATGCGACAGAGTCGATGCACTAGAATAATTTGCTGCGGGTGTTGTGAAATTGATCGAGAAGTACAAGAAGATTAATGTCTTGTCTTTTTTTTTTTTAAGATGTAATGCCAGAACTATACTCATATACCCCAAACGGCGATGTTGTAGAAAAGAATCTAATATATTGGTCTTTAGCACTGGTACCAGTTCGCACATCATCAAAGAGACAGGGGTCTACACTATCATGTCCCGTAGGGTGGTCTGTACCACCGGCATCGCCAATCCAACCATTCGAGTAAGTGAGAATCCTATCACTTGTGTGTTGTTTAGATAATATACGATAATATTGAACACCACCCTCAGTAACACTTTCAATATCAAAGTAACGATTTCCAGATAAAGCATTGTAAGGATGATTAGCTGTTGCGCTGTAACTCCTAGACAATGAAGCATCAGCGCCGTCGGCGTGGTCAGTGCATACGATGTCATAGCCCAAACCCATTCCTTGATACGTTATCCTCCAAGTCGGCTGTTGGTACCTTACATCGGAAGTAGACGTGAAATAGGTACTGGTTTCATGAACAGACGCCAAAATGTTATCCGAGCTAATCACGATCCATCTTTCGGGTGCATTCAAATCAAATCGCATTCTAACATCAACATACTGCTTACCACCAGTAGTTGACGGAGTCAAACCAGGAACAAAGAAGAATGGATCCTCATAAGATATGGATATGGGAGGACTTACTCCAAAGACAGTAGGATCTTCTTCATAAGCTGCTTTCAGGCGATATTGCCCCTCGATACCATTAATAACAACGCTTGTTAAAATTGTTTCACCTGTAGATGGATTAAAAGCAAAGATAGTACCGTCTACAGTAGTCACGCCGTCACCAGATTCTACAGTCAGGGTAAAACCTCCAGGTATTCCGAGAGCTGTGTTGCCTGCATCGTCAACCATTTTGATAGTTATATTCGACAATTGTGAACCTATATTCCCAGTGTAATTTTGTAATGTAACCGATAACATATGAACGTTGGAGAAAATCACTGAATTGATGTGCCATGTATTGGCTGCTCTTAAATCATCTATTGATGTGTGAGATGTTATGAATTGTAAATCACCACCATTTGGGGTTATAAAATTTCCATTCCAGACGTTAATACCTGTCTGTGTACATATATGATATGTATTCCCACCATCTGTCGATAGGATTTTCAGACTGTTGGAAATGCTTTGGACAGTTTGTAAATTCACATTAGTTGAGCTAACAATTGTTACATTTCCTCCAGAGGACGTTATTTGCCAACAATCAGACAAATAACTATTTTCAACATCTGTTAAAGCCCCATTCCTCCCCAATACATGTGTATCTGTCGAGATCCTTACCCAAGTAGGGTGGAAAGATAACGTTCTGTTTGCCATTTCACTAAAGAGATTGTTTCCATCTGCAACACTGAAATCTTCCAAGATCTGAACACGTGCTTCTAATAAATCATTATTTACAATAGATGTGATAGTAGTCGGTTTTACAACCCCATTGCCAGTAATCAAAAATCGATTCATCCTTTACAAATACAGATTCAAAAAAATGTTGGCATATATAAATGTATGATCATTTGACATTTAAAGAGTTGGAAAAATACATAGAAGAAGCTGAAAGGTTTGGTGTTTCGAAAGTAGCAAGGGGTCCTGGTGGGTTTGTAGAAGCCTACAAGAAAGCTAAAGCGATAAAAAATATGAGCCAGGAATGGCAAAGGAAGAGAATAAACTTTATAAAAAGAACCTTGGCACAATATAAGAAGAATCCGACACATAGAAGGAAATTAGCACTGATTATGTGGGCGTTTGATCCCGAATCTCACTGAGTTTTTGTGCTCTCAATTCATTGATTTCAGCCCTCCTCTTGGCTGCCCAGGCTCGTTTCTGCTCTCTACGATAAACAATTCGCTCCTCATCAGACATGCTCGATAGGTCTGCCTTGACCCTCATAGGCAATCCCTCCTCCTCGCGCTTCGCCCTGTACATATTACTAGCGTCGGTGAGAGTCACCTTTACTTTTTTAGGTTTCGGTGCCTTGACTTCTTTACACCATTTCTCGCCAGTCTCCAAAAAGTGCATATGTCTCTTTGATTTTTGATGATACTTGATGTTTTGCTGGAAATACTTACCACCACACTCGCAGTCGAATTTTTTCAACTTTAATGTAGTATTCTTAGTTCCCCACTTGGCTCTGATATGTTTCACTGGGGATTCACACTCAAGAGGAACCTCTTCGAGAATTGGTGGTAGTGGTTGGTCATTTGTTTCGGTCATCATCTTTTTCATCGTCATGACAAAATTTCGTTGGTCTACCGAGTTTATATCATACATCTTAATAAAATGAGATTGAGGAGTGATAAGAAAAAAGAAAAATATTCACAGGTAATTACCATAATGCATGATAAAATAGTATTAGAGTGTCTTAATAAACCTCCTGTTATCATTAATGGAATTAAGCTGAGTAGGAGACAGATTCTTGATTATCTATTAAGCTAGAACTCTGTATCTGTAGAAAACACTTGATCCTCCATTGTAGGTTTCTTATATTCACTCACCCTCTTTTCAAAGAAGTTCGTCTTGCCCTCTAATGAAATAGCTTCCATCCAATCAAATGGGTTCCTAGTACCATAGATCTTATCATGTCCAGCCGTAATCATGAGATGGTCTGCTGTAAATTTTACATATGCAATCAGACTCTCGTGACTCAAACCTAATAAGCCATTACCATTAAATGCTTCGACTATGAACTGAGATTCTACACTCACTGCATTCATAACTAATGCATTCGCTTCCTCCTGTGATAAACCCGAGGTCTTTGTCCTATATAACATAAGGGAGAAATCTCTATGTAACCCTTCATCGCGTGCAATGAATTCATTTGATAGAGTTAAACCATTGAATTGTCCACCGAATCTATTTTTTATCCAAAAGATGAAGGCAAAAGAAGCACTGAAGTGAATACCTTCAACGATGGCCTGAACAAATAATCTCTTAGGGTAACTGCCTATTGCATTCTCATTGAACCATTTCGCCTTTTTAGCAACTGAGGGCATCTGAACAGCAGCATCAAATAGAATGTCCTTTTGTTCATGGTCCTTGACCAAGGTATCTAATAACAAATTATAGGTCTCTGTATGGATAGCCTCTATGGCCATCTGCATGCTATAGAACATGCGAGCCTCTTGGTTAGGAGCATCCTCATATAAGGACATCACCAGATTCTCAGTAACTAGGGCATCACTTGAAGCAAAGAAGGCCAATATATGTAATAGAACTCTTTGCTCTGTATCCTTCAAAAGATCCATACCCTTGACATCATATCCTAGGTCTATCTCCGCGGCAACCCAGAAGCAATCCCTCTGCTTCGCATAATAGGACCAACTCTCATCATCTTGAATGGGGAACAATCGGTGAATGGAACGAGTGGTCATCTTTTATATATCTGAAAATATTTTTATGGTGGTCACATGACATACCACCCTAATTTTTCATGGCTGAATCCAACAATTTATGCGTGAAAAACACCCCATTTTTTCCATCAATCGGCATACAAAACCACCCAATTTATGGACAATCTCCATACAAATCTATAGGGCGATTGACCGTGGCGCTTAGCAAAGCTACGCGCTCACAGGGATTCTTTTAACAGGAAAAACCACCCCAATTTATGGACAATCTCCGTACAAATCTATAGGGGGGATTGACCGTGGCGCTTAGCAAAGCTACGCGCTCACGGGCATTCTTTTAACAGGAAAAACCACCCCAATTTATGGACAATCTCCGTACAAATCCATAGGGGATAATTTCGACCAATTTGGAAAAGACACCAAAATTTTTCATGGACAGCTCCGACTACCAGGGGGAGATTTGTACCCCAGGGGGGAAATTGGTATAAACCCCTAATGTGT
>Ga0208899_1001321_pt1 | contig 17544 bp, 22 predicted proteins | sample VirMetDEL_Nov_24_FD_184518 | JGI IMG/M metagenome (GOLD analysis project Ga0208899, IMG submission 184518) | Aqueous microbial communities from the Delaware River and Bay under freshwater to marine salinity gradient to study organic matter... | ecosystem: Environmental > Aquatic > Marine >... | reverse complement strand
CTCTTCTTTTATCGCGTTTACGGAAAAAACCAGAGGATGACATGAAGCGGCGCAGCGACAAGAACAGCGTGACGGCAGCGGTTGATGGCTTTCAAGGCGCGATCCAATCTGTGCCTTTGCCTGCCGGCGTGGAATTGCGAAGCGACGAAGAGCTTGTTATTTGGGAGCAATTCACGCGCGCGCGCGCACGCGAAGACTGGCGGGACATGGACCTGCTGCTGCTCGCCAAGGTCGTGCGTATGGAAGCCGACATCCGAAAGCACCAGGATGTGTTGGATCGGTCAGGCGTTCTGATTAAGAACCAGCGCGGCACGATGATCCCGAACCCGCTAATTGCAGTGATTGATACACTGGAGCGCAGACAGCTTGCGGTGATTCGATCCATGTCGCTGAACCAGATGGCGAGCGATCCGCGCACGATCAATGCGGCTGGGCAGACCGCCAACAGCAGCCGTTCGGTGATGGGCTACCTTGCGGTTGATGACTTGATCGCCATGCCAGATAGGACAAGCTGATGGAATTTTATGAGCACAAGGTTTTGAGCGTTGAGGATTTGATCCCCTATGCACTGAACAGCCGCACGCACAGCGATGAACAGGTCGCCCAGCTTGCTGCGTCAATCCGCGAGTTTGGCTTCACCAATCCGGTTCTCGTTGATGAGGAAAACAACCTGATCGCGGGGCATGGTCGATTGCTGGCTGCGCGCAAACTGAAGCTGGAGCAAGTCCCGGCGGTGGTTGTCACAGGGCTGGATGATCGCAAGCGACGCGCGCTGGTCATTGCCGACAATAAGCTGGCGCTTAACGCGGGTTGGGATGAAGAAGCGTTGCGCGTTGAGTTGGAGGACTTGGCTGGCGAATTTGGAGAACTTATTGGGTTCAGCGAAGATGAGTTGGTTGCGTTGCTAAAAACGCCCGACTTTGCACCTGGCACTGAAGACGATCAAGGCAAGCTGGACGAACTTGCGCCCAAGATGGTTACATGCCCTCACTGTCAGGCTGAATGGGACTTGCGAGAACATGGGCAAGGCTGATCTGCGCATAGACTGGGCCACGCATGAGGCGGCAAAGTATGCCTGCGTCAACTGGCATTATAGTGGGTGCTTGCCCGCTGGGAAGTTGGTCAAAGTAGGCGCGTGGGAGCATGGCAAATTTATCGGGGTTGTCTTGTTTGGTCGTGGCGCAACACCTAATCTTGGACGTCCATACCAACTTGGCCAAGATGAGTGCGTTGAGTTAGTCCGCATTGCGTTGACGAAACACGATAGCCCGGTTTCACGCATCGCATCACTTGAAATGAAGTTTTTGGGGCGGTCAAATCCAAAATTGCGTTTAGTTGTCTCTTTTGCCGACCAATCGCAAGGGCATCATGGCGGCATTTATCAAGCGGGGAACTGGATATACAACGGTCAAGGCGGTCCAGCAAAGTTTTACATGATACGCGGGAAACTTACGCATCCTCGATCCATCGGCGCAAAAGGATTGGTTCAAAACATTCACGGCGCGCGGCAAATTGATCCAAACGCAACCGTGGTCGATGTTCCTGGCAAACACCGCTACCTCATGCCACTAGACGCAGACATGCGAGCGCGTATAATGCCGCTTGCAAAACCATACCCCAAGCGTGCGAAGCAGGCGATGACCGACGTCCAGTCGGAACAGCGGCAGGGCGGCACTGACCCGCACGCTCCAATGGCTAAAAAATGACACGCGGAGAAGTTGTCTTGCAATAGAGTGCAATTTAACATACACTCTAAAGAATGGATTATTTACGCATATATCGCGCGTTCATCGCAGACAGACAGAAAAAGCAAGCCGCTGCCAGATTGGGTTACTTTGAGCGTCATCACATCATTCCGCGATCACTTGGCGGCAGTGATGACAATCAAAATCTAATAGACCTCACGCCTGAAGATCACTTCTTCGCTCACTTATTGCTGGCCCGTATTCATGGTGGATACATGTGGTCTGCTTTGTTTTTGATGAGCGGTGATAGGTGGGGAGGCCGAAAAGGTCTGGGCCTTCGCGGCGCTTATGGGATGGCGAGGCGTGAATGGTCAGATTTTGCGCGAACTGTTGAAGGCAAGATGGGCGTTGAAAATGCTCGATATGACCACCAGCGATACGAATGGATAAATCTTGATACTGGCGAAAAGAGGTTCGCCACCAAGGGTGAGATGTGGGCGTCTGAAGGTGGATGCAGGCCGCATTGGACATCTGTTGTGTCTGGTGAAAGAAACTCAATGTTGGGCTGGTGCCTTGTCGGGAAAGAGCCAAGAATTCGCGGCGGGAAAAATAAGGTTTTTGATTTTGTAAACCTTGATGGACGCACGTTTTCAGGAACGCAAAAAGAGTTTTGCGAAATGAGCGGTGCAAGCATTGCCACTGCATCTCGTATAACGCGCCATGACGCGGTCAGCAAAACCGGCTGGAAACTTTTTGGCAATAAAAGATTACATCATAATCTTGCAAATGATGGTTCTGGAAAACGATTGGGGTGCGGTAAAAATTATATGATCGAAAAAGATGGCCGCACTTTTATCGGAAAGGCGCATGAGTGCGCAGAACAAATAGGATCAACAAAACAACAGTTTTTTGCTGGTGCTTATTTTGCTGTAAATAGCGAAAAAACATACAAAGGATGGAAGGTGTCCTGTGCGCAAACTTCCTGAGCACGTTCGCAGCGCCATACAGTGCGGCCCCGTCCCAAAATTCCGCGATTGGCGTTCACTGCCCCAGCAAGATTTGACACGGGCTGAGCGCGTTATGCGATTTGTCGAATTGTACCTTAAAATCCCGGAGGGGAAACTTGTAGGGCAGCCGTTCAAGCTGATGGATTTCCAAGAGGCGTTCATATACTCAGTTTACGACAATCCCAAAGGCACAAGTCGAGCGTTCGACTCTCTAGCGCGCAAAAATGGCAAGAGCGCCAAAATTGCGGCGCTTTTGCTGGCCCACATCGTTGGTCCAGAGGCGCGCCTGAACAGCCAGATCATCAGCGGCGCGCGCAGCCGGGATCAGGCGGCGCTTGTGTTCAAGCTGGCGGAAAAGATGGTGCGGCTTTCCCCGCGCCTGTCGAAGATCATTCGCATCGTGCCTTCACAGAAGATGCTGATCGGCCTGCCGATGAATGTTGAATACAAGGCGATCAGTGCGGAGGCCGGGACGGCGCACGGCCTGTCACCCGTATTGGCGATCCTGGATGAGGTGGGCCAGGTGCGTGGCCAGCAAGACGCCTTCATCGAGGCGATTGAGACAGCGCAGGGCGCTCACGATGACCCGCTCCTGATCGCCATCAGCACGCAGGCCGCTACTGACGGCGATCTGTTTTCTATCTGGCTGGACGACGCGAAGAACGCCAAAGACCCGCGCATCGTCAGCCATGTCTATGCCGCGCCAGAAGACTGCGAGGTCATGGACAAGAAGGCCTGGAAGATGGCGAACCCGGCGCTGGGCGAGTTCCGCAGCCTGCGCGACATGGAGGACTTCGCCAAGCAGGCCGCGCGTTTGCCAGCCAAGGAGGCCAGCTTTCGGTGGTTGTATCTCAACCAACGCATTGAGGGCACAACGCCATTCCTGAACCGCACTGAATGGGAGGCGAACAGCGCCCAGCCTGATGTCGCGGACGGCACGCCCTGCTATGCAGGGCTTGACCTGTCATCGAGCCGCGACTTGACCGCCTTCGTGATGGTGTTCCCGCACGACGAAGGCTATCACGTTGTCCCGCAGTTCTTCCTGCCTGCCGATGGCATCCGCGAAAAGGCCAAGGCTGAAAAGGTGCCGTATGATCTTTGGGCAGATCAAGGGTTCCTGACATTGATCGACGGACCCGTGATCGTGCCTGCCGTTGTCGCGCGCGCAGTGGCCGAAGCTGCGGAGCGATATCAGTTGCAGATGCTGGCTTATGACCGCTGGCGCATCCACGACTTCCAGCGCGAACTTGATGCGATTGGCGCGGCGATCCCGATGGCACCATTCGGCCAGGGGTTCAAGGACATGGCACCTGCCGTGGACAAGCTGGAGCGACTGGTGGCAGAGCGCAAGCTGCGTCACGGCGGCAATCCGCTGCTCAACATGTGCGCGGCAAACGCTGTCGTTGAGCGCGACCCTGCGGGCAATCGCAAGCTGACGAAGGCAAAGTCTGTTGGCAAGATCGACGGCCTCGTTGCTCTGGCGATGGCGCTTGGCGTTGAGGCTCAAGACGATGGCGGCTTGCCGGTTTCGCCTTGGGATGACCCGTCCTTTACGCTTGCGGCGGAATAGCAAAATTGACAACAAATTAAAAACCGCGTCACCTGTTGACAAGTGACGCGGTTTGATGCCATCTGGTCGTGTAGCTGTGGAGGCTATGAACGCAACCAGATGAGGAAAATATGCACTCGGAACTTGAAAAAGTCACGCCATTTCTTGCCGCTGCCTATTTGGAGAGAAACACGAAAAACAGGCGCATGTCGTCTGCTCGTGTGGAAGCCTATGCCGCCGCGATGCAGCGCGGCGAATGGATTTTTAACGGAGATTCCATCAGGTTCTCTGTTGATGGAACGCTTCTTGACGGCCAGCATCGACTTAGTGCCGTTGTAAAAAGCGGCACAACGCAAAATTTTCTTGTGGTCAGGGGGCTCCCGAAAAATGTCTTTGCAACCATCGACACAGGAGCGGCGCGAACGGCTTCAGATGTTATCGGGCTTGTCGGTGTAAAAAATCAAAATGTTGCAGCCGCAGGCGCAAGAATGTATTTGAATTGGAAAAGAAACGGTTCGCCAGGCGAGCCGAACACAAAAGATCGGCTATCCAACGCTCAAATTCTTGAATTTTGTAGCGACAATGACTTACTTGACCGAGCCGCGTCATATGTGGCGGGCAATACATTCATAAAAAAATTCATGTCGCCATCTATTTCTTGCTTTTCTTACCTTGCGTTCAGCGATGCTTCTGAGGGAATGGCTACATCTTTCTTGGACGAGGTTAGCAATAAAACGGAAATTTTTGCTGACAGTCCGGCGTTTCTTCTTAGGGAAAGACTGCTTGAAATGTCTGGGGCAAAAATGAAAGCGACTAAAAAGGACAAGACTGCTTTAGTCTTCAAGGCGTTTAGATTGTGGCGCGCTGGAAGAAAGATGAAACAGCTAAAGGTGGCGACCAACGGAAAGCTGCTTGAGAAGGAACTTTTCAGCATTGGTGAATAATATGACAAAGCGCAAACACATTCGAATAGCCCTGACGCCAGATGATTATAAGGCATTTCAGGATGCTAAAAGTGCAACAGAGGACATTGCAGGTATTGCAATGTCAGATGCCATGTTTGCTTTGAGCGTCATTCGTCACAATCTTAAAGCGCGAATCGCCATAGATCAGATCGTAAATGGCCTTAGCCCTAAGCAAGACGGGTAAAGCCGCTCTTTCCCCGCGCATAGGTTTAGGCTATACTCTGCCGAAACCATGCGCGTGGATTTTGCCTGATGGGCCTGTTTGATCGCCTCCGAAAGCCGGAAGCCCGCACTCTTGAAAACCCGACAGCGCCCGTTTCTGCGGAGGATTTCTTGCAGGTCATGGGCTGGGGCGGCGGGCTTTCCGAAGCCGGCGTCAACGTCACGATTGACAGCGCGCTAGGAGTGCCGGCCATCTGGTCGGCGGTCAACTTCATCAGCGGCACGCTGGCAGGCTTGCCCCTGCACGTCTACCGCAAGGTATCGCAAGGGCGGCGACGGGTTGAGACGGGTCGGCTTCCGGGCATTCTTCACGACGTAGTAAACGACGAGATGTCTTCGTTTGAGTGGCGCAAGTATCTGTTCGATCAGGTTCTAACCGGCGGGCGCTGCGTCAGCTACATCGAGCGCAACGCTAACGGCGAAGTCATCAACATCTGGCCGCTTGACCCGCACCACACGCGGGTCGATCACGTTCTTGAAGATCGCAAGCTGGTGAAGGCCTATACATACAAGGGCATCAAGTATCAGGCCGAAGAGGTGATTGACATCACCTTCATGCGCAAAGCTAACCAGCTAGACATTCGCGGCCCGATTATGACTAACAAGGACGCAATCGGGCTGGCTATTGCTGCCACTCGCTATGGTTCCAAGGCGTTCCAATCTGGCGGCATCCCGCCCATGACGCTGCAAGGGCCGTTCCAGTCTGGGGCGGCGGCGGCGCGTGCATCCACCGATGTGGCCAACACGACCATGAAGCTGGCCCGTGAAGGCAAGCCGGTCATGGCGATCCCGATGGGCCACGAACTTAAACCTGTCGGATTCAATCCCAGCGAGATGCAGCTAATCGAGTTGCAGCGGTTCAGCATCGAACAGATCGCGCGCATCTACAGCCTGCCGCCGATCTTCCTGCAAGATTTGTCAAAAGGCACCTATAGCAACACCGAACAGCAAGACCTCCACTTCGTAAAGCATACGCTAAAGCGATGGATTGAGCAGTTCGAGCAGGAATTGAACCTCAAGCTGTTCCGGCGCGGATCGCGGCAATATGTTGAGTTCAACGTGGATGGCCTTCTGCGGGGCGACTTCAAGACCCGGATGGAAGCGCACGCCACGACAATCCAGAACGGCATCCGCACTCCCAACGAGGTGCGTGACATCGAGAACATGTCGCCGATGCCGGAAGGTGATCGCCTTATGATCCAAGGCGCGACTGTGCCTATTTCGGCGCAGCCTGGCGGGGTGGCTGATGCCGAGCAACAACTTTGAGCCGCTTTTTTTTGAACCTGCCGCGCCTATAGACGATCAGCGGACTCTTGTGGTATCTTTGCCACGCAATTTGGAGGCCACAATGGCAAACGCAGAAATCCGCGCGCTTGGCGAGCATGTTGAAATCCGACAGGAAGGCGACGGCCCGATTAAGGTCGCGGGCTACGCTGCTGTGTTTGGACAAGAGACCAACATCGGCGGATACTTCACCGAAGTCATCGAGGCAGGCGCATTCACCTCCGCGCTTGAGCGCGGCGATGATGTGGTCTTCCTTATCAATCACGCTGGCCTGCCCTTGGCGCGGTCGCGTTCCGGCACGCTTCGCATGTCGCAAGATGATCGCGGTCTTTACATCGAGACGGAACTGGACCCGACCGACCCGGATGTGCGCGCAATTGTTCCCAAGATGAAACGCGGCGATCTGGACAAGATGTCCTTCGCCTTCATCCCCACCCGTCAGGCGTGGGATGACAGCGGCGACATGCCGAAGCGCATGATTCAAGACCTTCAGCTTTACGATGTGGCAATCGTTACCACTCCGGCATATGACGGCACCGAAATCGGGCTGCGTTCCTTGCAGCAATACCGCGAAGAGCAACAGAAAAACCATGCTCCACGTCGGCTTCGTATGAAGTCGCGCTTGGCGAAATAGCAGCGGCTCCCGCTGTTACTGCCCTTCCTCGCACCTTGGGCAAGTGCTTGGACTGATCGTCGTGAGACAGACCAGTTCCCTTAGATGGAGGCCCAAGATGGCTGATATTAAAGAACTGCGGGAGAAGATGGCGAACATCGCCACCGAAGCCCGCGCAAAGTTGTCGGAAGTGACCGACGAAACCCCCGAAGCCCGCGCTGCCGAAATCGAGCGCGAATTCGACGCCATGATGGCAGATCACGACAAGCTGGCGGCGAAAGTCGAGCGTCTTCAGAAGGTCGAAGCCGCATTTCGCGCAGGCGAAGCGGTGGATGTGTCGCGCCGTCCGATGGGTGAAGCTGGCTCGGCCGGTGCGGTCGATGAAGGCTTCAAGATGGACTATCGCGCAGCGTTTGCCGAAATGATCGCGGCAGGCGGCGAAGGCTACGTCGATCAGGAAGTGCGCAACGTTCTGAAAGAATACCGCGTGCAAACTGGCGGCACCAACTCGGCTGGCGGCTTCACCGTCCCGACCGAACTGGCGACCTTCATTGAAAAGGCGATGATTGCAACTGGCCCGATGTATGGCACCCAGTTCTTCACCGTCATCAACACCGCTGCGGGCAACCCGTTCAACATCCCGACTGTTGACGACACCACTGTCGCCGCAGAAGCCCACACCGAAGGCACTCAGCCCACCGACGACGGCGGCAAGGACGTTACCTTTGCCCAGAAGTCGCTGGGTGCATATGCCTTCGACAGCGAGTGGATTCGCTGGTCGGCAGAACTGAACGCAGACTCCGTGCTGAACATGGAGAGCCTGCTCGGTGAGTTGATCGGTGAGCGCCTTGGCCGTATCGCCAACAGCAAGCTGACCACGGGCTCGGGTTCCTCGGACGTTGAGGGCATCGTGACCAACTCGGCAGCGGGCAAGGTTGCAGCCGCGACCAACGCCATCACTGCCGACGAGATTATCGACCTGATCCACTCGGTTGATCCCGCCTACCGGAACTCGCCCAACACTGCGATCATGATGGCCGACGCCACCCTGGCCGCTGTGCGCAAGCTGAAGGACGGCGACGGGAACTACCTCTGGCAGATGGGCAACTATCAGGCTGGCGTCCCGCAGAACCTGCTCGGCTACAACGTCGTGGTCAACCAGGCGATGGCGAATGTCGGTTCGGGCGTATCGTCCAAGGTCATGCTGTTCGGCGACATGTCGAAATTCTACGTTCGCAAGGTTGGCGCTCCGTCGCTCTACGTTGCGCGCGAGCGTTTCGCACCCGACTTCGGCATCCTCGGCTACATCCGCTTTGACGGTGTGCTGACGAACACCGCCGCGATCAAGCACCTCGCGACCGCCGCGTCGTAAGGTCGTGTCTTCTTGGTGAGGCGGCTTCGGTCGCCTCACTATCTAAGCTGACCCAAAAGGAGGCAACCATGCCGAAGGTTAAACTGCTCACCTCGATGGCTGGCATCGACTTTTCTCACGACGCTGGCGACATCATTGATTGCAATGAGGCCGAGGCAGTGCGCTTCATTGCGGCTGGCATTGCTGAGCCTATTGAGGCGGTCAAGGTTGAGCGCGCAGTTAAGGCACCGATCACCCGCAAGGCGGTCAAAGAAAGCGAATAACAAATGTATGAGCCTCTTACCAGCTTCGACGCGCTGCAACTTCTTGAGGCTCCTGCAACCACCCCTGTCGCGCTGGCAGAGGTGAAGGCGCAGTTGCGTGTTGAGCATAGTGATGACGATGCGATCATCACGCGCCTCATCAATGTGGCTGTCGACTACACCGACGCGCAGGGCGCGCTTGGGCAGGCGATGATCCAGCAAAAGTGGGGCCAGTGGGTTCACAGCGTGCCGCCGCAAGTCGTGCGCCTAAGCATTGGACCTGTATCGTCTGTGACGGCGGTCAAATACTATGATGAGGCTGGCGTTCTGCAAACGGACACGCTGTCAAACTACGAAGTCACCGGCACTGAATTCGCCACGCTGATTGGACCGAAGACAGGCTTTAGCTGGCCCGTGACGCAGGATCGCTCAGACGCGATCCGCATTGAGTATCTCACAGGCTACGGCACTGCCACGACAGATGTGCCTGAGACGCTTCGTCATGCGATGATGATGTTAATCGGCCATTGGTATGACAATCGCGAAAACACCATGATGGATGAGCTGAGCAACATTCCTTTCGGCTTCGACATGCTGCTCGATATGCACCGCAGGTCTTGGTATGGTTAGGGCTGGTCTCTACCGTGAACGTGCCGAATTCCAGCGTCTGAGTGAAGGCGCGGTTGATGCTTATGGCAACGTCTATACGGGCTGGGCAACTCTTGCCACGCGCTTCGCTGACATGCGCGAAAGGACTGGCAAAGAGGGCATTCAGGGCGGCGCGCTGTCCGATGTTGCACCAGCCACGATGCGGGTCCGCAAGGACAGCACGACGGATACTGTGACGGCGGCTGATCGTGTTGTCATTCGAGGCAAGACCTGGGCAATCAAGGACGTGATGCAGGTCGATGCCAAGGGGACCATGCTTGAGTTCCAGCTTATGCGCGGTGTTGCGCCATGAGGATCATGGGGGATCGTCGGCTGCGCAGGCAGTTGCAGGAACTTCCTGCCGAGGTGCGTGCCGAGGTAGAGAAGACGATCCGGCGCAACACTGAAGCTGGTGCGCGTCTGGCGCGTCAGCTTGTGCCCGTTGCCAGCGGGCAGTTGAAGGGCTGGATACACACCAAATACGACAGCGAGGACGGCTTTCGCGGGTCTGTTGAGGCCGCGCCGGATACGGCAGAGGCACAAAAGAAAGCGCGAGCCGTAGAGTTTGGCCGGCAGAAAGGCAATCGCGGCACGACTTCCCCGGCCCCTTATATGCGGATCATGCAGGCGCATCTGGGCAAGAGGTTCCGCAACACAATCCGAAACGCAATCAAGCGGGCGGCAAAAAAGGCGGTGAGCGGTGGCTGACGGTTTTGCACTTGCCTTGCAAAAGGGCATTCGCGCTGCGCTGGTCGCTGATGCGGGCGTTACGACGCTCGTTTCGACGCGCGTATATGACGAGCCGCCGCAGGATGTGACGTTCCCGTATCTACGCTTCGGGGGCATCGAGCCTGCCGCGTTTGACACTGATAACACCGAAGGTTCGCTTGTTGGCATTTCCATAGAGGCGCATTCGCGCAGCGCATCTGGGCGCGTTGAAGCTGTGCAGATGGTTGAAGCCGTCAGGGAGGCGCTGCATCGTCAAGAGGCATCTGTCACGGTCACAGGCCACACGCTCGTTGAATTGATCTTTCAGACCTATTCGGTTACAAGAGATGGTGAAGGCCGTGGCTATACGGCTGTCATCGCGCTTCAAGCAATGCTTGAGGAAGCCGCCTAACTCCCGCGCCGTGGGCAAGCGCAGAACTACGGAGGCCGATCATGGCTAAACAACTGGGACGCGCCCTTCTGGTCAAGATCGGCGATGGTGAAGCAAGCGAAGCGTTCGCAAACCTCTGCGGTCTGAACAGCAAGTCGCTGACGATCAACAACTCCGCAATAGACGTAACGACGCCCGACTGCACCACGCCCGAAGGCGCGCTGTGGACCGAGACCTTGGCGGGTCTTAAGAACGTCTCGGTCACGGGCGACGGGTTCTTTGAAGACAGCACGACCGAATCGCGAATGAACAGCGTGGCGATGAATGCTGACAGCAAGGCAAACTTCCAAGTCGTTGTGCCTGATTTCGGCACCTACGCCGGTGCGTTCCGCATCACGTCGCTTGAGTTCGGTGGCGAGACTGAGGGCGGCGTGACCTACTCGCTGTCGCTCGAAAGCACTGGCGCGGTTACGTTCACGGCTGTGTGATGACTATCACGGCTGAAGCGCCGCGTGGGGGTGTCGTCGAGTATATCGGCGACACCTCTTATGCTTTTGTCCTGCGCAACCGCGAGATTGAGCGGTTTGAGGACAAGCATCGCGGCATTTTTGAATTGTGGGATGGGTTTTTCGGAACATCGAAAAAGCCGACCAGCAGAGAGGTGCGGGACATCGTTGCGCTGGGCCTCGTTGGGGGCGGGAAGAAAGACCACGAGGCAGACAAGATCATCGGTGATTGCACCCCGGCTGATCTGATGCGCCTTTATTCGATTGCCCAGGCTGTTCTTGGCGTTGCCTTCATGCCTGATGCGATGGATGAAGCCGCGTCAAAAAAAAAGACCGAGGACCAGCCCCAAGCCGACTGAATGTTAGGGGCATGATCCGCAACGGCATTGTGATCGGCTTACGCCCGGAAGAAATACGTGATATGATCCCGAAGGACGCTTGGCTTGTCTTCGAGGGCTGGAACGATGCACACGCCCCGCGCAAGCCTGGTCAAGATGCAATGTCAGCGGATGAATACCGCGCGCTAGTGAGGCAAGTCGATGGCAATTAGCGCAGAACAACTGAACGTCATCATTTCGGCGCAAACAAAAGGTTTACGTCAGGAGTTGGACAAGGCGCAAAAGCGTATCAAAGGCTTTGAGTCGAAAAGTAAAAAACACTTGAAGTCTACTTCGGCCAGTTTTGACATGCTTGCATCTGCGGCCAAGCGCGTTGGGCCAGCGATAGCCGCTGCCCTTTCGGTGCAGGCATTTCGCAACGCTCTGGATGCGGCCTCTGAAATTCAGAACCTCTCCAATATCGCTGGCGTTGCAACTGATCGTTTCCAGGTTCTTGCCCTGACATCGCAACAGTTTGGGATCAATCAAGAGAAACTTGCCGACATCCTGAAGGATGTGAACGACAAGTTCGGTGATTATGTTCAAACTGGAGCTGGACCGCTCGCAGACTTTTTTGAAAACATCGCTCCGCAGGTTGGCATAACAGCCTCTGCCTTTGCCGATCTTTCCTCTGAGGAAAAGTTGGGCGCATACATCAATGCTTTGCAGCGGGCCAATGTATCGCAGGCTGACATGACCTTCTACATGGAAGCAATTGCCAGCGACAGCACGGCGCTTGTTCTGGCATTCGAGAACAATTCTGCCGCCATTGACCGAATGGCAAAAAAGGCCAAGGATCTTGGCCTGATCATTGACCAAGAGACGATTGCCAAGTCCAAAGAGGCCAAGAACGAACTGGATTTGATGGCGAAGATTTTGAATGTTGAGGTCACCCAGGCATTGCTTTCTGTCGCTCCTTTGGCAATCCAAGCCGCCTCGGCCATTGCCAGCATCAGTGCAGAGATTTCATCGTTTTTGTCGTTTGGCTCGCGTCTCGCGGCGATGGCCAATCAGCCTCTTGATGGCCCTGAAGACCTGCGCGAGAGGGCAGAGGAGATGCGCGGTCTTGAACGGGAATATTCTAAATATTTCCATACGCTTGCTGGTTACAATGCAAATGTTGAGAAATACGGCGAAGCATCGGATCAAGCGATTGATTGGGCCAAGCAGCTTGCGTCAGCCGAGCGCAATCTGGAAGAAGCTATTGCGGCAAAACAGGAGCGCATGGCAGCAGAGGATAGGGCTGTCGCGGGCATTCAATCCATTGCAGCAGAGACTAAGGCGCTCCGAGAGCAGGCTGAACTTCAGGCAATGTCTGCAAAGGATGTAGAGCGTCGGAGAATTGCAACACAGCGCGCCGCCTACGAACAATCAATCCTCAATGACATTACTGCATCTGGCCGAGAAATTACAGACAAGCAGTTTGATGATGTAATGAAGCTGGGCGAGCTTTGGGAGAAGGCCGCTATCGGCGCATCCAAAATACTCAACCCGGTTGAGAAAGCCGGGTCTGCCACAAAGTCGTTGAAAACGTCTGTTGAGGAAGCATCCGAAAAGATTGCTGAACTTTCGCCATTGCTTCAAAATCTTGGCTTTGATGCAGACAGCCTGGTGAGCGTTTCAAACGCAATCGAGGCCAGCATGGAAGACGCATTCATGTCCATGATTGATGGCACGGCATCCGCCAAGGATGCCTTCAAGAGCATGGCGTCTTCGATCATCAGAGAATTGTTCCGGGTGCTGGTCGTGCAGCGGCTTGTCGGCGGCATCACCACGGCTCTTGGCTTGCCATCAGTCGCGCCGCTTGTCGGCGCTGCGTCCGGTCGATCCATGCAGGCTGGCGAGCCGCACATTGTCGGGGAGCATGGGCGCGAGTTGTTCGTGCCGCAGACGGCTGGTCGTGTCTTGAGCGTGGCGCAGGCCCAGAACGCTGTCGGCGGCGGCGGCGCTGTGGTCGTCAATCAGACCATCAACGTGTCCACCGGCGTCCAGCAGACCGTCCGGGCTGAAATCAAGCAACTGATGCCGCAGATTGCGGAGAGCGCGAAAAGCGCGGTGGTCGATGCCAAGCGGCGCGGCGGCAGCTACGGAAGGGCGTTTGCATAATGGCCATCAGCTTTCCACTTAGCCTGCCCACTGTCACGGGCATTCGCAGCGTGGATTTCCGCGCACTCAACGCGGTCGCCTATAGCGCTTCGCCGTTCACATTCGCTGGTCAGGCCCATGCTTATGCAGGGCAGATGTGGACCGCTGACATAACGCTGCCGCCAATGAACCGCAGCACTGCTGAAACGTGGATTGCGTTCTTGCTGTCCTTGCGCGGGCAGTTCGGCACCTTCCTGCTTGGCGACCCGCGCGGCTGCGCGCTGCGCGGCACCGCCACCTCCTGCACGATCACTGGCGTGGCCGGCGATAATACCGTCACCGCAATCGTTCCCAATGGCGAGACGCTCTTGGCTGGTGATTACATCCAACTGGGCACCGGGGCCGATGCCACGCTGCACAAGGTTCTGGTGAACTACACCGGCACCGGCTCGGCGACCAATCTGGAAATCTGGCCTGGGCTGCGAGTGGCCCGCACGGCAGTATCGGCCACTCTGGCAAACACGAAAGGCGTTTTCCGCTTGTCCAGCAATGAGACAGCCTGGACATCAGGCGAACTGGCCAAGTATGGCATCACCTTTGCCGCACGGGAGGCTATCTGATGTCCAGGACCGTTCCTGCCGCGCTTTTAACGGCCCTGGCGCAGCCAGAGGTGCAGCCCTTCTACGCGGTCGAGATGCTGTTTGACAGCGGCGCTGTCAGGCTCTGGACGGGTTACGGCGACCGCACAATCGGCGGCGAGACTTACGTCGGGGCGGGAAGCCTTATCAACATCGACGGGTTATCCGAAGTGGCCGACTTGTCGGCCAAGGCCATCACAATCAGCTTGAGCGGGGTGGCGAGTGAACTGGTGTCGCTTGCGCTGCAAGAGCCGTATCAGCGGCGGCGGTGCCGGGTTTACTTTGGCGCTACTCAAATTCTCGCCGCCGATTATGCGGCTGCTGGAATTAATCCAGAATTGGTTCTCGACTTCGCAGGCGAGTATTATCAAGTTGGACCGCTGCTTGCGTCCTATGATGTTGTTGAGGTGTTTTCTGGCAGTCTGAACACCATGCCGATTGAAGACGGCGGCGAGACCAGCGTCATCACGGCGACGGTCGATAGCAAGCTGGTCGAGACCGAAAAGGCAAGTAATCTGCGCTACACTTCCGAAACGCAGAAGTCGCGGTATGCCGGAGATACCTTCTTCGACTACGTCAGCGCCATTCAAGATGCGGAAATCGTATGGGGTCGAGCAAGCGCCTGAATGACTACCTTCGGGCGGTCAGGTCTGATCCGTTTCACTGGGGCAAGCACGACTGCCTGACGTTCAGCAATGCGGCCTTCCAGGCGTATCACGGCTTTGGATATGCGGACGACTGGCTGGGGGAATACATGAGCGGCGATGATCCGATTCTGCCCTCACGAATGCGCGCGAAATTCGGCGCGCAGACCTTTGATGAAGCTGTCGGGCGCAAGCTGCAAGAGGTGGATTACATCCCGCCAAAAGGCGCACTGGTGGCGACCAAGAAGGCGGAGCGTTGGCTGATCGGCTATGCTCTAGGCATCTGCGTCGGAACCAAGGCAGCGTTCCTTTCTCGGGCGGGCGTGGTATATTACCCTCTGGACGACATAGACAAAGCGTGGATGCCCAGATGAAAAGCGGTTTACCCTACAATGTGATGCGCTACCGCGATTGGGATGTTGCGCCTCGCGATCCGGTGACGGTTGCAGCATTTCTGTTCCCTAACCTTGTCGCCGCTGGAACGGTTGGTGCGTTCTTGGCCACCACAGCAGTTTCAATCGGCATTAGCCTTGTCACGTCTTGGGCGCTGTCGGCCCTCGCCCCGAAGCCTAAGTTTGGCGACACGTCTTCTCGGGGCTTGCTCGTTAACGCGAAAGACCCGGTCTCGCCGTTTGACCTTGTCTATGGCGAGACCCGCAAGGGTGGCGTTGTTACCTATTACGAAACAACTCCGTCTGACGGTCAAAATACATATCTTCATCAGATTATTGTTCTGGCTGGGCACGAAGTCCACGCAATCCCGGATATCTATCTTAACGACGAAGTGGTGACGCTGGACGGAAGCGGCTTCGTCACATCCGACCCCTGGAACAGCAAGATCAGGATCAAGAAGCATTTCGGAACAGCCGGTCAAGCTACTGACGCCGATCTTCTGGCTGAAAGCGAGCAGATCGACAACACCTTTAGGGGGCGTGGCATCGCATACTTGTATGTGAGATATGAATACGATCAGAACGTCTTCCCTAACGGCCTGCCGCTCGTGACGGCTGTGGTGCGGGGGAAAAAGGTTTTTGACCCGCGCACAAGTGCGACCGCCTGGAGCAACAACGCGGCGTTGTGTGTGCGCGATTACATCGCCAGCAACTATGGCCTGAACGACGACCAAATTGACGACATAGATTTTTCCGCAGCCGCCAACATCTGCGATGAGAATGTAAGCCTTGCAGTCGGTGGCGCTGAAAAGAGATACACGATCAACGGCGTTGCCCAAGCCACCCAGAACCACGGTGATGTCCTGCAAAGCATGATGACCGCCTGCGCTGGGTCGCTCTTCTGGGGCGCGGGCAAGTGGAAACTGAAAGTTGGTGACTACGTTGCGCCCACCAAGGTGCTGACGCTCGACGATCTGCGCGGGCCGGTCAGCCTTTCCACGAGGGTCAATCTGCAAGACCAGTTCAACGGCGTGCAGGGCACGTTCAATGATGCCGCAGCGCGGTGGATAACGACCGACTATCCGCCCATTGTAAGCGCCGCGTTTGTTTCAGAGGACGGCGGCGAGCAGACGATGCTTGACTTGGCCCTGCCGTTCACGACCAGCGCGGCCACCGCGCAGCGGCTTGCCAAGCTGACGCTGCTCCGTGGCCGGGAGCAAATGACGCTGACGGCTGACTTCGGCCTGAACGCCTTTGACGTGGAAGTGGGCGAAATCATCGCCCTGACCAACCAGCGCTATGGCTGGACCGAAAAGGAGTTCGAGGTTGTCGGCTGGTCCTTCGGCTCTGGGGAGGCTGGCGATCTGCGGGTCACGCTGACGCTGCGTGAAACCAGCGAAGCCGCGTTTGACTGGTCCGCTGAAGACGTCGGGATTACCTCTGGCAGCACAAGCCTTCCGGGCGAGTCTGGTGGCCTTGACATAAACAACTTGAGCGCATCCGGCGGCGGTCGCACTCAAGGCGACGGCACATTTGTTAATAGCGCTATTCTTGACTGGGACGTCGCGGCCAACTCGTTTGTTGACTATTACGAAGTTGATTGGCGACCTCTGTCTGATAGCGTGTTCAGTTCTACAACGACAGAACAAAGCGGACTAGAAGTCTCACCCATCATTGATGGCGTTGAATATCTTTTCCGCGTTCGAGCCGTTACTGTGGCCAACATCAAAGGCCCATATTCGACTGTGCAGTTTACTGGGGGCGGTGACGTGACCGCGCCAGCGCTGCCGACTGACATCACGGCAACTGGCGGCTTCCATTATATAAACATTGAGTGGACAAACCCGACGGACTCCGATCTTAACTTTGTTGAGGTTTGGGAGGCAGACGCAGACAATTCAGCCGCCGCCACCAAAATTGGCATCAGCGCTGGAAGCAGTTTCCAGCGCACGAATTTGGGGATCTCGGTCACTAAGTGGTATTTCCTCAAGTCTGTTGACTATAGTGGCAATACTTCGGCGTTCACGACTGGTGTGTCCGGGACAACCACCTTCCTTGATGATGACGACTTCGCCAACGGCATCTACAGCTTGTTCACCGAGCAAGGCCTATATGCGATTGAGGACGTGACCAGCCTGCCTGTTGCCGGTGACTTCACTGGACAGAAGGTCTTCAATAGCACCGATGGTAAGTTGTATTCTTGGACGGGATCAGCA
>Ga0208899_1001317_pt1 | contig 17549 bp, 18 predicted proteins | sample VirMetDEL_Nov_24_FD_184518 | JGI IMG/M metagenome (GOLD analysis project Ga0208899, IMG submission 184518) | Aqueous microbial communities from the Delaware River and Bay under freshwater to marine salinity gradient to study organic matter... | ecosystem: Environmental > Aquatic > Marine >... | reverse complement strand
ATCAGTTTTTGAAAAGGATTGGAAACTTAATTCATAAACCGATTTATTAAATGATACAACAATTTCTAACAAACCTTTGACGTCGTGCTCAAGGTATTTATGAAGTTGTGGAAAATTGTTGAAATTGTCAAGGGTTATATCATTATGATTCACCGTTTCAGTCAGTTTTTGATATTTTGTATTAAATTCTTTACATAGTTTGTCAAGAGATCCAGCAATCATTCTAAGGCTGTCTTTGAAATTGATTTTGCTTTTACCAGTGTAATCTTGAATATCTACATTGATAAATGAGTTGTTTTGTTCAATTATAGTATTATGCTTAATCATCCAAAAATGGCTATCAAGTAAGTGCTCTTTCATTGCGTTGGTGATATCATATTTACCACCATTGTGAGCATAGAAAGTATAATTGTTGAAATAATCCTTGTGTATATGTAGATACTCGAAAAATTCATATTGAGCATTAAGACCCCAAAATTCTTTATACATTATTTCATTGTTTTCATACCAAGCCATACCAACACCATAACATTTATGTGTTCCATCAATGTCTGGTGTACATTCAATATCATAAGAGGCTATTTTAGTTTCAATAGGTTTCAAAGATTTGTATTTGATTATTTTATCTTTATCAGTATATAATTCAGTTGGTGATGTATCATCATTCAACAGGGTTTTAACTGGTTTATAATCATTTGGTTTAACTTCATCTTTACCCCATCTAATCAGAGCTATGTAATGGTTATTTTTGCGTTGTATTTCTATGGCATCACGCGGTGCGTATTTTTTACCAACGTATTTAACAGGTTCAAAAGTATTGATACGCTCATAAACATTATTGTATAATATTATAGGTTTCTTGAAGTAATCACTACATTTTTGGATATCTACATTATCAGCATAATGGTCATGTATAGGTTGTATTCGTCTTTTATATTTTTTACTCAAATTATTCCATTTCGGTATGTTTTCAATGTATTCATCTACCTTTTCAGGATTATTACAAAGAACAAGGGCTGAATATAAGCAGTTTGTTTTTGTCCTCTTATTTAGAATATATTTCCAGGTCTTATTAGCGGTTTCAATAGAACGTGTAGCATTGCCACCTGCTTCCTCATTGAAAGTTAGGACCTCAAAAATAAACTTATAAACGGCATTGTTTCTATTATACTGATTTTCAAATTGTGCCAGCTTTCTCATAAAATCTTCAAACGCTTCATAAACATCAGTTTTGAAAACACTTGATGATGAATTAACAACTACTTCGTTGTCAGAACTGTCAACAATAGGTACAACAAATCTATATTTGTTATTTTTTAGAGGCTTATTAACAAGAAAATAACCATCTAATATTTCATTAATTTCACTTCTAATTTGACTTATAGTTTTACCCTTCAGATTATAGTCATAACTTTTATAGTTATTTTTAGCTTTGGTGTTTCTGTTTTTTAAGTCATCATAATTTTTAAACTTAGTTATCAATATAGCTTTTTCTTTATTAAATTTCGAATCTTTATTGACATTTAGAAATTCTTTTCTTATTTTGTAATATTCAAAACCATATTCATTTTTGAAATCTTCTTTGAATTTATTTTGTCTTTGTTTATTATTCAAAGTGGGCTTCATATAAATTGCTAATTGTTCTTTCAGGTAATTGAGTTTATCTTTACGAGACCCCTTAAATTCCTTTGGATTCACGTTATTAGCCAACAAGGTATCTCTTTCTTTTTTAGTCAAAGAAACTGAAAGAGGGTTTTTCTTCACATATGCCATTTTATCAATACTCATATTTAATTATAAGTAAGAAAATTATTTAGTTAATGTTAAAATCTAATTCTTATATCATTTTTTTTCAAATATTTAAGTAAATTTTGAAATAGGAAAAATTAATCAAATTGAATTTTTAGCAGCTTCAAGCATGGCTTTTTTCTTTAGATAATATCTTCTGTTGTTCTGTTTTCTTTGTAATCTGAAAGCGTTTCTAATTTCGGGGTCTTCGCTGTTATATCGATTATTTAGATAAGAAAGATTCATTTTCTTATGAATTTCATACATAATGGGGTCATTAGCCCTATATTCGCGTTGTTTAGTAGCAAAATAGCTATTTGAATACACTTTTTCGTTTGTCTTTTCGGATTCCATTTTTAACATTATCAAAGATAATATATTTAATAATTCTTATATCACTTTTTTCAAACTTCATCAGAGGAAATTGACACCTTAGGAATCCCGTTTATAATTATAGGTAAATGAAATTTGCCACCGTATTCGTTTTGAACAGCTGTTCGAATCCTTGAAGGAATTATTGGTAGCGCTGCCATTATCATATCATATCGCTGGTTCGTGTTTGAAATAAACTCAGAAGAAATAGGCTCACTTTTACCTTCAGCATTTTCCAGTTCGTGTAATAACCCTAATAAAGAATTTGAAGATGATTTAAATATATCAGCATTCTCGCTTATTTTTAACTGCGTTTGAACTGCTAATAGGAAGACCGTTATACTATTGATAATTGTGTTATAGTACCGTAAAAATGTGCTATCAAAATTTTGATTGTTAAAGATCATACTAACAGAAGAGATTAGCATATTCGGAAATAACAGAAGGCTTTTTATCCTTGAATAATAAATATTACTTCTATTACATAATACACTTGCCACATGTAATCGATCCTTGAGGATTTCAGTGTTTCGTTTAAGTTTATCTTCCATTATACTACTTATACGTAGGTTTATATTTTAAAATTTTCTCTTCAGAAATGTATCGTTTATCGCCTTTCTGTGGCACATCAAATTTGATTTCATACATATCCTGATATTCGTTATACAGCCCTATTGTTGCTCTCCTGTCGTTGATATAGATTTCATTAGATAAATAACGTCTTTCCTTGTCAGCTTTCCGGCGTACATTATTTCTGTCAATAACAAAAATATCAGAATAACCTTTAGGTGTTTTGATCAAAATATTCTCAGGATTGCTTAATTTAATAGCACGGGACAGCCTCACCTTAATTTTTGTAAAGTCTTTAAAATACCATTCACTCTTTTTGTTATCAACCATTAATCTCTCTTCAAAGGCATTTTTGATTTTGTAAATATATGCTAAAATCAAAGGTAAATCAATGAACCACTCTTTTGCTCTTTGAGATACTTGCTTTTGACTTTCAATTAAACTTTTGTGAAGATGCTGCTCAACATTATACTGTAATCTTGATATACTGTTAATGACTTTTGGTATTGCCCATAACACATGAATAACAAAAGGCTCTGGACCATACGCTGTGTTATAGTCAGCTAATCGTCTTGTTAAACCAGCAGAATCAGCCATTCCGACCTTAAAAACGCGTTGATTTTTATATTTGATTAAAGGCTGTTCAATAACGTAAATACCTGTTTTATTGTTAAATTTTTCCTTCCACATCATATTGGTTTGTGGATCGGTGAAATTGTTAAAAAAGAAATCGTGAGAATTCATTTGCTTTTATTATTTAACCAGTTTTTAAATTCTCAACAGCCATTTTTAATTCAGGCATAACTGAATCAACATTCTTTTTGAAACTTTCAACTTTTTCATTAGCGGACATTATTTTTTGACCAAGTTGAGACTGTGATAATTTGTTATCACTTAATTTATTTGCTATTGAACCAAATTGCCGTCCAGCATTTACAATCGTACCAAATTTCTTCTGAGCACCTTGTAAGCCGCCAACTTTACGACTTAGTTTTGAGCCAATAGATGCTCCTTTTGAAATCACATTACCTAAAAACGAGAATAATCCCATGCTGCTTTTTAATTATATATGAATATTATTTTTTAGAATAAATCTTCCATAAATCGCCGAACATCATTAATATCTGCTTCAATGTGCTATCAATGGATTTCAGAATTATTAGCATAGTAGATGAATGCTTTTCTTGAATGATAAACTGTAAAGAGAGAAAGTAATCACTTACATCTATGATTTCCTTATCTTGGTTTTTTATTGTCAAATGTAATTCATTTACCTCGCTTTCATTTATTATGTATGAGAATGAATCCCCACCATCATCGTTTCTATATTGTAAAAGATGATATGAAGGCTGGTCAATACTTAAAAAGCCGACTACCTTGCTTGAGACGACATTGCCCGAACCGTATGTAAATAGATTATCATAAATAGGTTGCTTTGTATTGATATTCTGTAGTTCTAACACAATCAACTCATCGCCAGCCATATTTAAGACATTGGTTGATGAAGCATCATTATCTAACAATATTTCATTATTGTTATCATATCCTAAGAAGTCATTCGCGGTGATTGATTTGATATATAATTTTTCATTAGCGTTTTCATAAGAGCGTGTATATGTATAAGTGTTTAAGGTCTTGTTATAAGATACAATAACAAGACCATCTAAGAGCCTGTTTAATTCATCTTTCATTGAATAAACGTTATAATTACCAGGTGTTATTTGAAATATCTCAGACGATATAACGACATCTTCTAAATCTTTTTTTATTATTTCAAACTTATTATTTGAGGCTTGTGTGTTATAAAAATCATTCTTCATAATCCACGAAACGATGTTGATTTCAATATATTGAGTTTTAGGATTACATTTGATACTTCCAGCAGGTATATTTATAACAAGATTATTTGGATTTTGATCCTTATAATGTTTTGTATTAATGTATAAATTTACTTTTGACATTCCTTTTATTAATAGTCATATACTTTAAAAGTAATCCCCCAGATCATATCGTGTGATATTCCTTTTTCATTTCCGTAATTGCTGTCAATACTTAAAGTGAATACGCCGCCATTAAGGAATGATTTATCTTTTAAGTCATAACAGAAGGCTTTCTCAGGGTTGGTATTGTTCATTTTCATTGCTCCCATATAAATAATATCTCCTCCATTAAATTCTCTGCTATCATAATTACCATTCACGTGGGGGCATCGTATGCTATATATTTCTTTTTCGTCCTGATTACCAACACCTAACATTCTTTGAATTTGTATGTTTGATTCGGTATCTAAATCACTCACAATAAAATCGTGATTGGCATCATTGTCGCACACCGATGTTATTGTAATTTTTGCTAAAGCATTCCCAGTTGGTAGATTACCATCGCTGTCAAGAACATTGATAACATCTCCAACTTGATAACCAACTCCCCTCGTTATTACTTTAGAATTAGGTCCTAATATATCATTTTGCGTGCGTGGGTAATGAATATTTTTAATTGTCAAACCTGTCCCAGTACTTGGTGCTACGGCTTGTGTTGTCAAAGTATCATTATTTTTATAGTTTGACGTTTTTGTCCCCGCAGAAATTCTTCGAATGCTCAGCACACCGCTATTGGTGCCCTTTATGATTGCCCTTATATTTCTACAAAAAACACTTTCAACAGCAATTTTACAGTTGTCGGCAAAAGTTCCCAAATTTTTAGATATATTCCAGTTAAACGTTCTCGGTCTATTCTCATAACCGGTGTTTTCAATTTCAGCATCACTTGAGAATAAGGTTATTCGTACTTCCTTACTATACATTTTTATTAAATGCTAAGAAAAAAAAAAGTTTATTCAATCATCATAATCAGGGTTCTCAATGTGAGACGCTACAGCCATATATAACAATGCGTAAGGAATATCTGGGTATTCCTGCCTCGTTATTTCCATCAATTCATTAAAAGTTTCAAGTTTATGTTCTGGTATTTCAGGTTGTTCCATTTCTATATTATAAATAACATTTTTATTTTATAGTTAAAATTTTGTCTAAACCCTTCATAAATATTGGTTTTGAGTTAGTGGTATTAATAATCAGCGGGTCGTGTATATTATCTTTAACCGCATAATCATACAATTTTTCAAACTGGTCCGCTTTGATAAATCCAGATATATTGTCGCATATATCATTAATAACAATTTCTTTGTTGGCAAACCGGAAAACGGCTATGTAATTGGAATTAACACGTATTGATTTAGGCACCTCCATAATATTCTGTACGCAAAATATAAGATTGAAACCGCCACCAGTGTGCCTATTTTTCAATGCGTGATAGGTCATTCTTGACCTACCTTTTTTCAACGCACTTGTAGAAACACAATCATCAACAAGAATGTATGTTATAAATTTGTCTTTAAATTTTGGCTGTTCTATTTCATCATAATGTAAAAAATCCCTCTCATACAATAGCATTAGTTTGTCATTTGACATCTTATTTACATCATCTATTTTCTCAAACTCTAAATAGGCTTGTTTATATTTCTGATAATTTTCTGCTGCTTTTTGGTCATCTTTAAGCTCCTTTATTTTGTCATCAAATTCATTATCTTTATATTCTTCTATAACGTCATTATCCCAGTCAATATTTAAACATTCAAAAAAGTTGTTGCTTGGTGAGTGTGCGGTTGGTGAAATTAATATAACACGAGTGAGCAGTTTTTTATTAGATTTTTCATCATAAACCCCTTTATCTTGTATTGATTTAATTAATTTCGTTGCGAGGTAAGATTTACCTGTACCGCGACTTCCCGCAAAAATAGCAACAAAAAAGTTCTTTGGTGAATACGAATCTTTTGTTTGAGGATATTTTAATTGTTTGACATCTATTTTAGTGTCCCAATCAGGGATTTGGTGTTCAATTATTGACATATGTGTTTTATATTATACAGACTTTTTAAAAATTTATGTATACCCCAATGAAGCCATCGCCATTTCAATCTTAGAACGATTTAATTCTTCTTTCATCTTTTGCCTTGCGGTCTTTTTCAACATTTTAGCATAGTTGATAATCTTAGCATTTTCATCGTCCTCATCTTCGCTTGAAGAAGTGTCAGCATATATTATTCGTTGCTTAACAGGCTTCTTCTTTTGCTTTGGCTTCTTCTTGATGATAACCTCCTCCTCTTCCTCACTTTCTTCTTCAGGCTCAGGCTCTGGCTCTTCTTCTTGAACAGGTTTCTTAACTGTTTTGATAATACGTTTTTTATGTTCAATAACATCTTCTTTTTGCTTCTTCTTAGCGTCATTGAATTCCTTATTAATTTTGGCTAATTCTTGCTTCTTTAAGCGTGCTTTCTCAAAGGCTTCAATCTGCTTTTGACTCCGTGGTTTCTTTTCCTTTTTAGTTTCTTGTTGAACATCTACAACCTCTTCAACAACTTCTTGTGATTCTTCCATTTCTTCTATTTCTTACAAAGAAAATAAATTTTACCACTTTTTAAATTCGTTTTGTATAGTTTTATTTATTGAGGGGGCTAACTTGCGCAAATTATTATCAGGAATGAGACATAGGTTGAGGTCTCGTTTATTTGATACATTCTGTTTAATTTCATCAAAGAACAAATCAGGTTTGATAAATTGCTCATAGTCGTTTTTACGATACCGTATAGGTTTGTTATTTCGTGCTAAAGAGTTCAAATTATTCCTTTGACGATACCAAGTTGATTCCCATTCAGGATTTACTCGGTTTTTATATTGTTTATCCATTGTAACAGTCGTATTGTTATATGCTTGACGCATCTTAATCTCGTGATTAAATCGCGAATGATTGATAGGTTTTTCATCAAACACGGCAGAATTCATTTTATTATAAAAGAAGAGAAAAAATAATTTGTAATCATTTTATTTGATGAGCACGATATTACGTCCAGCATATGCTTGGAGAACGTTGGTGCTCATTACAGTCATCTCAGGCACCCATTGTGTCGCATCTCCAAGAGGAGTTACAGAGGTATCATTTGAGCAGTCAGTGGTGATAGAAATTGATAGGGGGACACCTTCGCTTGATGTGCCACTCACCCAGCCACTACCGTCCATTGGATGAGAAAATTTACAAGTGGCTACAGCAAAGTAGTGTTCCCACACATATTTGGTAGCAATTTTTTCTGAGATACCACCATCACGGTCAAGTTTGATTTCAAAATCAGTGAGGGCATTATTATAAACTTCATGTAATTTCATCTTGTATTGAGGTCTTTGCTCACCATTTACAGACCATTGGACGCCTGTTATGTTTCCAAGACTACGCTGAAAATATTGATGGTTATTTAAAGCAGCATTATAAGCCTTTTCTGTGGCTGTTGTAGATTGTGTTTCAACCACTGGATGGAATGAGAAAAACGCCATATCAACTGAACCAGACTGGATTTCTGTGCGTAGAGTCATCGTTTTTGAGCCTGCTTGCCCTTCAATAGTATGGAAATTATTGAATTTGAATTCAAACGGCATACCTGAAGCAAGCGCTTGCTCGTGAGTTTGCCAATAAACACCATCATCAATTGAAATTTTATCAAGGGTCATTGAGATGTCGCTTAGAGTATATGTTGGAGCAGCAGAGTCAGCATTTGTATCCACACCTTTAAACATACATTTATTTGGTGGAAGTAATTCTACAATGATTTGAACTTGTCCGACTATGCTTGTTGGTATGTATATTGGTTCTCCAGCGAGGAACGAAATAAATCTGTCTAAGGTAAAATAGTCATCAATTTTAACCAGGTCCACAGCAAGGGTTTGAAGGACTCCAACCTGAGTACCGTCTGAATTTACACGTTTGGTTGGGTCATAATTACCGTATAAAAATTTCTTATTTGCTTCTCCCATTGTGTAGTTTAACAGAACATCTCGAATTTTGGAATAATTTTTTATTGTGATTGCTTGACCATTAACATCGATAGTTATACGGTCAATGATACCGAGATTTTTCGCAAGGTTATATGACACAAACTTCCCAGTAGTTGCTGTTTCTCCGGCAGTATTGGTTGTTATTTTAGCGTGAATGGAGCAAGATGACAAATCGCAAAGGGAATTCGGCGGCAGGGTAAATTTTAGAGGTGAAGCACCATCAACAATTGAACCGGCTTGCTCGTTATGAACACGAACTCCATTGCGGCTATAATTAGAAAGCCGTTGAATACGACTACGTAAATTCGCAGGATACGACATTAATCTTTATTATATGTATTAGAAAAAAAAAATTCATCTTATTTTCCCTGATCCTCATCCTTAAAAATCTCTTCAAGTTTAACTGTCATTTCAGCAGCCGAATTATTTCCACGAAGGATATTTATTGCTTCCATCATCATCTGCTTGATAGTTTTGTTTGTAAATCTCGTGTTTAATCTTTTAACAGAAGAATTGAGGTTTTCAGTATCTGTTTGTAAATTACTTAATTCAAATTTTAGTTTCTCGTTTTCGTGTGTTAAATCATCGATACCTTTTTTGTTCAAATGTTGTTTTGTTAATATATCAACGTTTATATTGGTTAATTCCGTTCGTAAATCTCTGCTAAAATTATTAAATGCCTGCGTTTGCTTCGCTTTAACCTTTTCAAATAAAACTGAATTACTTTCAGGAGTAATATTTCGAAATTGAGACATTGCTTGAGAAAATCCTCCATAATATGACCTTCTAACAGGAGAACGCCTTTTTGTTGTGAAATCTCGAATATTAATATTCACATTAGCATTAGCGATTTGTTTTTTAGCTTTCTTTGCTTTCTTTGTAGTTGCCATTTATTATTACGTTATAAATTTAAATTTATTATCCACAGTGATATGTACAACCAACAAATGCCATTATATAATCAACATTAGAATTATATTCATTATAATCAATAATAGTACCATCTAATTTAACATATTTTATATCATATTCACTCTCATATATAATATTACTGTTTTCGTCATATTGAATTTCATATATTAAATCACCATTGCTATCCAAAACGTTTTCTAAATTTGATTTTACGATAATATTTGATACATTTATTTCTTGGTTTGATATCTCAATATTTGATGTAATATATAAAACGTTGCTCTCGTTGTAATTTGAGGTATAAATTAAGTTTGATGTTTGAATATTAGAAGTTGATATTTCAACATTTGATGTATATATATATTCTTGTTTTACTTTTTCGAGAGAATATGATTGAAGGTTATTAAAATCAACTGAACACGTTGCTTTGGCTACTGTGTAATTTTTCAAACTGTCAGAATTCTGTCGCATACCAATACCAGAGATAGGGGATGTTGTGATATAATCACCATTCTCAATATTTCCGTTATAATTTGATATCCATATAGCGCCTTCTCCCCCTGAATTGATTATAATTCTCTTATCTCCTTTATGTTGCTTATAAGACGATTTAAATACACCTGCTGCGTGATAGGTTCTTTTATTATCTTCTTCTGAATCTGATATAACACCAAAAACAGCTTTATCTTCTTGTTTATCTGATAAATCTATGTACGGCAACGCTTGGTTTATTTTAATATTTCTATTTCTATTTTTATATTTACTATTTAAATCTTTGTATTCCGAAATAGCCGAAACAATATAGCCAACATATTTTTTATCGTATAAATTTTTATTTTTTGAGACTGAACGATGCTGAAAAGTATTATCGATTATATCAATGTATATGTCATTATGCTGGATCCAGCCGAGTCCAGGATCCTGGAGATAACCATTAGGTTGATAACTGAATACTAAATCATTCTGGTCAAGATCACCATAATTATTGTAATCACTGGTTGCCTGATATATGTGCCAATAGCCAACTTTGAGGTATTTATAAATACCGCTCCCAATGGTTATAATTCCATCAGATCGTATATCACCATTGACATGTAATTTTGAAAAGGGAGTATTTGTACCTAACCCGAAGTAGCCTGAACTGGTCATAATCATTTTGGTAGAATTTGCTACTCTAAATTGTATTGATTGATTAGTAGCGCAGTTTAAATATGTCAAACCGTTTGGATTACATAATAATCCATAGTCTGTTGTGTTGTTTCTATTTATATGACAAAACGAAGCGTGGTCATTATGCCCGCAATATCCTACAGCAGAACGTCCAAAATATGATGTTGTATTACCATCAAACCCACCACGTATAGAACCATTTACGTCCAATTTTGAATCAGGGTTCGTTTTACCTATTCCAACGTTGCCATTTTGTCTTATACATATATCATTGCCATATCCCAATCTGAAATAACGATTACTTACAGTTGTGTAAGCGTGGTTAGACATATTAAACCTCGACCTGTTTCCTGTATTAGAACCATTGAATATCAAACCCGTTTGCCCCCCAGGAGTGCCAAATAGAAATTCGTGGTCGCCAGAATCACACTTTAAAAAACCATTTAGATGAAGTTTCTCTGTAGGATTTGTTGTTCCTATGCCAACATTTCCATTATATTTTATTCTCATTCTTTCAACATCAATATTCGCAGCGTTAGGGTCATATTGTGCTTCTGGACTGTCAGCATATGAAGTTGAAAATGTTAAATCGCCTTCAATTCTACCCCCCAAAGTAGAGAGATATCCCCTATCGCCTGTTAGCATTTTTATGCTTCCAAAATTTTTAATTAATGACCAGGGTCTTCCAACTTCGTCTGTTGCGTCGTTGAACGCTTCATTTATTCCAAAAGATATCTGTCCAATGGTCGTATTTACAGCAATGTTCGCAAAATCGTTATCATCTAAATAACTCAATTGAATTTGAGCACCGGTCCCCTCACTTACTCCGGATATTCTTAAACCTATATTTGTATCAGCATTATTCTGACCATTTTCGGCTAATTGCCCAATACATATTGTATTTCTAACAGCAAGGTCATAATATCCTTTATCTACAATATTTCCTATGGAAAGATTCCCATCTGTAATTTCATGATTATAATTTACAGTTTGAATTACGGCATCTTGTATTTTAAAATTTCTCCCACCAGTAGGGGAGTCTGTTTGGTAGGTTGTTAAATCATATAAAGATGATTCGCCTGGGTTCAGTTGATTATATCTCTCTAAATAAGTATAAAATGTTGGGTTTCCTGCTCTCTCACTCTCATGTTTTACCCATATATTGCGGGCAATTCCATACCCTGCTGTATAATTTTCAATATAAATATCTGAAAAAAAGCTCTGAGTATTATGGGCAGTACATGATTTAAATATTAAGCATTGCCCGCTTGACCCACCTCTAATTTTATATTTAACTTCAATTTCTAATAAGTCATGTTGCCCGGAGCCGTTATAATGAATTATAAATTTACAATTACATCTATAATAATATTTCGCTACTTTGATCCATTTTGTACCGGATGGAATTACTCCTGTTTGATATTCATTATAAATTGAACCGGTTAATTTAATATCACCTACTACGTCCAATTTCGCATCCGGAGTTGCTATACCAATACCAACATTGCCAGTAGTATAATAAATATCACTTCCCGCTGTTGTCCATTGAGAACTTCCACCACCACCACCTCCTACTGCTGTTAAAGTGCCCCCTGTATATGTTATAGTTGTTCCATCAACCACATTTGATAAATTTGTGTCAAAATCTGTTGGTAAATTAGATAAATCGCTATATTGTAAATCATTACCGTTTATTTTATATTTTCCAGTAATATTAACATCACCTACTACGTCCAATTTTGAAGCAGGGTCAGTTGTTCCTATTCCAACATTGCCAGAAGTATTAATAGAACCATTATTAAATAAATTTGGTTCAAAAAACTTGATTTCACCTATAGCAGTAAAAGCCCTACCTCCATCAGTTGTTTTAATTAATATCATATAATATTCATATACTCTTGAAGAATTGATATCAATTCTTGTTGCTTGATTAGGTAAGTATGTTTTGTCAGTAAAACTTGATAAATGAACCCAGTTTGTATCATCATTGCTTGCTAAAATTACGCCACTTTTTGGTGCCGTATCAAATGACCTTGGATAAACATCACAGTATTTAATAATTTTAGCATTAGGTAATCTTATTTTAACCCATTCTCCATCATGTTGTATTGAGTCAGTGTCTATAATAAATTTATTTCCTTTATAATTTCCATCGCCTTGGTCGTAATATGTATTATTTCCGCTAATCCAATTATAAACAGAGCCAGTACTTATCTTATCAAATGCTTGATAAGCCTTCCAAGCGGTGCCTAATTCGCTTGAGGCTAAAACAGTATAACCGTGTTCTGTATAAGTAGTCATAGCATTATCTGGATGTTCTAAATAATCTAAAAATATATTATAACTTCCCAAATAAGATTCAACAAGTGAATCTGAATAATATTTATTAGTTCCTTCTAAAACATCATCTGTTGTTCCTTCTAAATCGCTTAAATTCAAATTACTGTTTTCTATTTTATATTTTCCTGTAATATTAACATCACCATTTCTAACATTTATATTACCATCTTCAAAAGTATGATTATAATTGATATGGTGTATTTCTTTGTCATCTGATATATCAAATTCTCTTCCATTAGGCTGTGTAGCCTGATTAATTGTTAAATCGTATAAAGCACTTAACTGATCTGATGTTTCATATATATTTAAATAACTATAAAAATCTGGGTTGTTGGTTCCATTTGTATTGTAATGAACCCATATAGTCCTTTCATCATACGTAGTTGTAGAATCAAAATTATCAATAACAACTTTATCAAAAAAACCATATGGACTATTATATGATTTAGAGGTTGTAATTGTAGCACCCTCGTTTCTATGATTATGTAAAACTTTGATAATTACTACATCGTGAATTCCACCACCCTTACATCTTAAAGTAAATTCACAATTAGCAGTATTTTGGTATTTACCTATTTTAATCCACATATCATCAACATTCGCATAATCCAGTTTTTGTTGATAATCTTGAAAAATACGACCCTTACATTTAATATTACCATCAACTTCCAAGATTTCAGATGGATCATTAGTTCCTATTCCAACATTACCAGCATTATAATAAATATTATTTCCTGTATCATTCCATTGAGAGTATTTATTATTTGTTCCTTGTGGTATGTCATCAGTTGTCTTATTATTGATTTCTGAAATATCAGTATCAAGGCTGGTCATTTTTGTTTTCAGACTTGTGCCATTGATAAAATATTTGTGAGCTGTCAATGTGTCATTTCCATCGAAAGTACAATCGTATATAATATCTTCGCTTACAAATAATTTGTCTGTGATACCTGTCTTATCATATAGGATCGTGTTAATCTGTTCATCATCGTCAAATCTTGGTGGTTTGCCGTAGCCAATTGCTTGACGAAATGATAAATTGTCATAATCATCTAAACCGGCGGGGTACGGTAAAACATTGTGAGCAGCGCTGTATTTATGAGACCTTAACATGTGCGACATATATCTTAAAACCACTTTTTTGAAATCTTCCTCTGTAAAATCCCTGTCTATCAATTCTTGCGCTAATTCTTCTGGATTTATATTCTCAATATCATCAACGAAATCATGTAATAAATCATATCCTATAGAGGATTGGTTAGCAGCGGTTATTCCGCCAATTGAAGCAGCTAACCCCGCTAATTGAGCTTGTATAGCAACGATTCCAGTCGTTTGAAAATAGTCTATCAACCCGCCACCAACCCACGAACCAACAGTCAGAACGCCACTAATTATATCACTGATTACAGATGCCGTTTGTAAAGAAGTTAATTCTTCACGGACTTCTCGTAAAATTTTAACAGATTCTCTTAAATTATCTTCATTATTATCAATCGCTTTAATGTATATAATGTCATTTTCTTGCCACATTAAAGGGGTCGCATCCTGTGCTATTAAAATTAATTTATTATTTATTGTTTCAAATTTTATAAATTCATCTACAGAGGTTATTTTAAAGGTATTATAACGCGCTAATTGAGTATCAAAATCATAAGACTGATATGCTTTATATATTAAATCATTGTCATTCAGTGTTAATTTATTTTCTAATATTACAGGACTATATGTATCCTCAATATCAGTATAAGTAATATAATTTTTCAATTGAGGATTGCCACCATTTATATCAAAATATGATTGGTGGTTATCTATTGATGTATCTGTATAATTCTTAGCGCTTTGTAATGTATTAGCATCCTTACTATCAACATTTAAATTCGTAATTTGTACATCAGTATAATTTTTAGAGGTCTGTAATGTGTTAGCATCCTTACTATCTACATTCAGATTTGTAATTTCAACATCAGTGTAATTCTTAGAGGTCTCTAATGTGTTAGCATCCTTACTATCTACATTCAAATTTGTAATTTGTTGAAACAATTGATTTGAAGTATTACTTGTGTATTCAATTAGTTCATTTGAAGTAGCATCTATATATTCATACAATATATTTGATATGTTTGATGTATATTCATACAATACATTTGAAGTATTATCTGTATATTCAATCAATACATTTGATGTAGTAGTTAAAACATTTTCATACACTATATTCGTACTGTAATCATTTAATGAGGCATCAAGACCTGTGCCTGTTATATACATTCTTTACTTAATTAAAATATATTGTTTTTTTAGAATTTTCTATTACAATTTTAAAATTTAAGATTTGATTTTCAAGTTTCTTCTTGCGATAGTATTCACGCATCTTCTGTAGTTTCATTTGTCTATGTGCTTCATCTTTGTAAGTAGTCATTTGATTATTATTGTGAAATTTTTTTTGTTTCTTTAAAACAAAATGCTTCTTTTTTTATCCAAAGATAATTGTAGTCATTGTGAAATACTTGAACAATTATTGCGTGAAAATGGTGTGTATTATGAAAAATGGAAAGCTACCTCTTTCCCAATTTTAATAGATACTGAAAAGATTTCAATAAATCAGGGCTTACATTCTATAGTTGAAAATTTGGGTCTTGAGATGTAAATTTATTTTCTCTGTAAAGATTAAAAATGAAATATTTTCTCTACGTGAATTTCTTTGAAAAAGAGATGGTTAAATCTTTTGGTGCCAAATGGAATCCTAAAGTTAAGAAGTGGTATTATGAGGGTGATGAAATAAAGCCAGAATTAGAACAATATGAAGAAACTATTGTAGATATTGCTTATGAAGACAAAGATGAATATAAGGAGAAATATTCTATCAAATGGGACGCTGTGAATAAAAATTGGATTACATCTAAAAGAGTAGCTGAAGAAATAAACTGTGCTAATTAATAAAAGACAGATGTATGTAAAATTTGCTACTTCATCTCGTGATGACAAGAAATATCAAGCAAAATTTTATGATGATGACGGTGATATTGTGAAAACTACACATTTTGGTGAGAAAGGCGCGAGTGATTTTACAAAACACAAAGATACAGAAAGGAAAAACAGATATTTGAACCGTCATAAGAAGTCAGAGAATTGGCAGGATTTTAAAACCGCTGGTAGTCTTTCTCGGTATATTTTATGGAATAAGCCTACATTGAAATCAAGCATTGACAATTATGTAAAAACTTTTAATTTGAAACTAAAGAAATGAATGTGTAATTTTTTTACATTTCTGGGTTTGGCTCTTCAATGCCACATCACAGAAATAGTTTTCCAAGTTTTGACTGATGGGAACCATTTTTAAAAAAGGTTTGAAAGGGTTTGTTTTTAAGTCAATATTCAACAAAAGTTGAAGTTCGCTTTACAAATTGTTGAGTGAAAAAGTCTAACGATGGAAATCCGAGAGGAATGAGCAAGCAACCAAGCATCCAGCGTTGCGGACTTTGTAAGCAATTAGGGCACAAACAGCGTACCTGCCCACAGCAGATGCTCAAGACCGACGAGCAAAGAGTTGGTATGAGCGTGTCTCCTTTTATCGTCAAAGAGGGTAGGTCAAAGCGACTTCAAGCGAAGCTCAAGAATCCGCTGCTACAAGCCTACTCACAAGTTAGCAGCAAGCAGATACGAGAATGGATCATTGAGTATCTCAAACACGAGCACATTCAACACGAGCATCACTTGAAATGTACGTTTGGAAATGCTTCAGAGTGTGTTGGTACGGCTGAGCTAATCCAGAATCCCTGTATGAGAATGCCTATAGCACAGCTTGACGGCAGACAGCGCAACGTGCTTACTATACGAGTCTTGAATCCTCATCCCTTGGAAGACGAATTCTGTGCTGCGTTGATGAAACAGCATATGGGAATGTTTGCTCGTGTGAGGATTCCAAAGGGTAAACTCATCACAGAGTTCGTCTTCAAGAAATGGCTGAGCAAGAAACCTAAGGATGGAACAATGGAGCAGCAATACTGTGTCTCAGTCCGTTGTCAGAAGAATGGCAATGTCTTCTACAGATACGGAATTCCCGATTTTGATTCAGACCGTGGAAAGAAGGGAATGGCACACAGATGTAATCACGTTTGCGATCCATCTCTTGGAAACGTTGAGCTCGTTCAACAAGAGGGTATCGATGAGCCTAAAGTCTTCATTGCCGCACTCAGGGACATCGTAAGAGGTGAAGAGCTTACTTACAACTACTCAGGAAAGCCAGGAAAACTTGAGGAATGTGAAACGTGCTTTTGCTTAGCGTGTCGCAAGTGTGAGCAGTCTTGAGCAGTAAAGAAAGTCTCCTTAATGTGCCTTTGTGGGGGATGGTAGGTAGTTCGCACTGGGGATGTACCTTTGTGGGGGATGGTAGGTAGTTCGCACTGGGGTAGCACGATTTTGAGGATTGTACTCAGCTCTCAAATTGGGATGGGGTAGGGGACATCTTTATTCAACGACCGGAAGGGAGTTGGATAAAGTGTACCCTATATATCTCTC
>Ga0208899_1001314_pt1 | contig 17572 bp, 31 predicted proteins | sample VirMetDEL_Nov_24_FD_184518 | JGI IMG/M metagenome (GOLD analysis project Ga0208899, IMG submission 184518) | Aqueous microbial communities from the Delaware River and Bay under freshwater to marine salinity gradient to study organic matter... | ecosystem: Environmental > Aquatic > Marine >... | reverse complement strand
GCTTTTCGGTAACACCAACACCACCGCCAGCTTTGGCAGTCAGTTTGGTGTCAGCTTCACCACCGTCAGGACTAAAGATAGTAGGACCACCTTGAACGTACCAGGAGGCAGCGCCTTCGGAACCATCGATACCAACGTGGAAGTCAGTCGAAGTTCCAGTGTAGTCAGAACCGGTAAAACCGGAGTTGGCTTCCACATTCACATAAGGAGCGGCGAAAGCAGGTGCAGCCATCAGAGCGACAGCGGGGAGGATAGCAAGAGTTTTCATTTGAATCGTTTTAGGTAGTCGTATGAGTATTGTTCCCGTCTACCAAAGATCCCCCAACCTAACCAGTAGGAAGCAGAATTCATGTAAAAGGGAACGGGTTGATGAGGAGTACGGAACTCACTCAGTTCAGCACGGAATTGTCCTTCGTTAATCATGTACCGTACTTGACCTTCAAGACTAGAAGGGTTGCAAGAATAACGGCGACAAAATGAACCAAGTCCATCGTAGCGTTTCTGAGTTGTCCATTGGATAAGACCATACCCTCCTCGAAGGCATTGGTCGTAAGGAAGTATAGCACCTCCTTCACAGACGTTGGAGCGGAAACCAGATTCTTGTTTGATGTTGCCCATGATCACAGCCAGGGCAGTCTTGTCTTTGATCTCCGCTTTTACTTGGAGTTGTTCCAGAACATACTGCTCTTGGACGTTGCAATCAGGGCACTCAATCATTTCTTCTTAGTTCCTTTTTTAACGCAATTGTTTACACGGGTACCACCTTTAACCTTGGTACCACGTTTTTCATAACCCTTCCAGCAGGAAGCGTCGAGACGTTGTTTAGTCTCCTTCTTTTTAGCTGGCATAATATCAAGCTTTAGGTTTACGTTTCTTCTTGTTTTGAGCAAGAGGAAGTTGAGGTCCAGTTCTTTTCAGAAAGACATCCTTTTCATTAGGGTTGTCAGTACTTTTACCTTTGTTGTAAATCTTCTGCTTTTTTTGAGCATCCTTGTGACCAGGACCAATTTCAAAAGAGGTCCCGATCATCAAAGAATCTTTGTTAGATTTCTTTTTTGGGGTACGCATTACCAAATACCGGGAATGATCTGTCCGGTCAGAGCATAAGAACCAAGAGCAGCCATAACGCCAAGCATAGCGAGACGGCCATTAAGGAGCTCAGCTCGCTCATTGTGGGGGACACCGTAAGGATGGTCAGTCATTAGTAATTAAGATCCGATCGTTCAAGTTTAGCAAAGACATCCTGCCGATAAGCAGGGTCTCGATCATAGCGTGGGTCAGACATAGCTGCAACCACTTCAGCTTGACTACGGAAAACATCCTGCTGAGTCTGAGCAGGTTTGCCAGACAGCATACGTCCTTCGTAACCGTTGGCTTCTTGGAAAGCAGCTTGCATACCAACCACAGCGAGTTTGATCATATCAGGATCGCCAACATTAATCAAGTTGTCGAAAGCCTGAACAAAATTTTCTGGCATATTTTCAGCCGCCCAACCAACCAAGCCATTGTATTGTTCTTCACCACCGACAAAGTTCTGAATGTCAGAAACTTGTTCTGCAGTAAAGTCTTCTACTTGAGCAGGGTTAGATTGGATTTGCATGTAAGCTTCAAGGAGATCCTTGCTATCCATCTGGGATAGTTTTTCAAAGGTCTCCTCACTCAGCTTACCTTCTTGAGCATATTCTTGAGAGGCTTCGTTAAGAAGATCAACTAGAGGATCAGCATCAATAGGCTGTTCTTCTACTTCTTCTTCCCGCCCCCGCCCTTGTGGGTCTTCTTCCCGCAAGCCATCGTTAGATTCTCCTAGTTTCTTTTGAAGTTCAATGTAAGCTTTTTCCAGTTCTTCAGCTGACTCGTATTTACCAGCCAGCATCCGGCTTTCTTCTTGAGCACGTTGCTCGCCAATAGCTAGAGCTTCTTGCTCAGCTTCATTCAGTTCCGGTTGATCCGCTGGAGTCGGATCGTAAGTTAGAATTGCCATTTACAGTAGTTACTTGAAGGTTACCAAGGCCAACAGTTTTTACATAGTTGGGTGAACGACCGATGGTAGGGGTGCCTACCTTCATACGTGGTGCATAACGATTACCGTCTTCAGTGTACGGGTCTTCGCCAAGCGTCATTTTAGGTGTGAGTTTCTTTTCACTCACGGGATTAGGTTCAGGTGTCTCAATTGTAAGAGGCACCTTTTCATTTGTAATTTCTTGAGCGGGCTTAGCGGTACGCTTTGGCTCGGGAACACTAGGCTTCCGGCGGGGCTTCCGCTGCGGGGTTGGATCCGTCATCTACTTGTCGCATCATTTCAGGGTTTTTTGTCGGGTCCATCATAGGAGACGATGCAAACTGACCAGCTTGCTTAAGAAGCTCTTGTTGCTGCATCATCTGTTGTTGTTGCTGCATCTCACCTTGGAGTTGCTGCTGTGTCTTAACAAGACCCAACGTCTCGATACCTTGTGCAGTAGCCAAGCGTTTGATAACTTCTGCAGGATCGATGTATTTTGCAATTGCTTCTGGACCCATGGTCTGAGCAACTGTTTGCAGGAATGCAGTCAAAGACTCACGATCTTGACCACGACCCAAAGCATTAACGCCCGCCACAATTTGTGGACGGACAAGATCTTTGGGAAGTTTAGGAACCTGATTACTACGTTGCAGAACAAACATAGTACGGTTCAGATAGGGAACCAGGAACTCAACAGTCAGCAGAGAAAATAGTCCACCAAGCTGTTGTTCCAATTCGAGTTGTGTGAGGCGAACCTCTTCTGCTGTAGTGCGCTCAGACTGACGAACAGTCAAAACAAGAAACGCTTCAGAAAGACGTTGCACCAAACTGTTAGACATTTCTGAGGCAGTACGGAAGTCAGCAGTTTTACCTACTTGAACAACCTGTACATCTTCAGGTCTGCCTTGTACAATAGCACCATTGCCAGCGTTAGCAAGCGTAGCAGGTTTAGTAGTACTGCTTGGTGATACCAAGAATACAACTTTAGCTGCAACACTGCTGCCTTCAATCAGTGCTTGGCTCAAAGAATCGAGGGAGCGCAAGTCTCCAAGGAATTCTTCGACCCTACCTCGACCGTAGTCTTCACCGTCCACAGTATTGAATCTGAGAACGAGCCATGGAGAAACATTTTTAGGTGCGGTGCTTCGGCTACCAGGAATGATTTTGTCATCTACTTCCTGATGCCATACCCAACGACCTGATCCTTCTTCCAGTCGGACGTAGGTGTATACCTCAACGTCATCCTCTTTCCCGTTTGTACCTGAGCCAGAGTTACCACCAGCTTGGTTTGGTTTAGGTAGGGGTATATTAAGAAGCTCACGGGAAATCAGCTCCTTGGTCACGATCTCAAGAACGTTACCGTCACCATCACGGTTTACAACAAACCGATTCAGTGGGTACATCTTGATACCATTCTTGCCCATAAACAAAAGGGCATTACCACCAACAATCAAATGCTTGATTGCTTCGTGGATTACAACACGGTCGTTGGATGCATTAATAACATCCATGATCATGCGTTCAATTTTACCGAAGCTTTCTTCAAGTTCAGTCTTAATCTCAAGAGGAAGTTCCTCACCAAGCTTTTCATCCCGCACTTGTAGTTTAAAGAACGGGGTCATCGGAGGTAGAAGGGCAAGCATAAGTTTACTTGCCAACGTTACTACCGACTTAGCTCCAACTGATTGCCATGGAGTTATAAGAGTTTTATGATTCTCTTTGTAACCTTCATCACGACGGATCAGATAAGGAAGAGTAAGACGTGAACACTCGTAAGCTACGTCGAGAAAATTGTTTCTTACTGAAGTAAGTTTCTCATACCGAGCACGGGCGTTCTTCACAGGTTAATGCCTCCGCTAGGATAGCTATTACCACCTGCAACCATACTGACACCAGTAGACAGACTTTGACGAAGAGGTGTAGCACCCATAGTCTTTTTCTTTCTAGTAGCACCGAGACGTACAGAAGCAGAAGAAGTTTCGTCAGTCAAAGGTTTAAATGTACGCACCACAGGTTCAGGAGGTGCGATTTGTTTTGAAACAGGTTGTGTAAAATTAATAGTGGGAGCAGCTGGTGCGCCGCCTCCACCGCCACCAAAACACATTAGCTTTCATCCATTTTGTTTTGAATCCACTCGACAATGGATCGTTGACCTGCTTGATACATGATCTGCTCCATAGTCATAGCGGGGGTTGGGTTGAGAGGTGGAAAGGTGTCAAATAATTCTTGAAGTAGGGACGAGGTTGTCATCCCCTTCACTTCAAGCATACTGAGGGAGGTTGGGGTTTGCATGTTCAAAGAAGGCAGGCATCCGAGCTCTCTTGGTGTCAGAAAGTTCAGGAGCTTTGCCTTGATACATTAGGTTGTCGCTGGAATCCAGCCAAAATTTTTTGTCCAAATATTTATTGGTAGTATTTCTACCTAGTGGCTCCATAACCCAGTTGATGGTAGCCTTACGCAGTTTGTCAAGAGAAGGGCTGTAATTCAGACCCATTTCAGTGCAGACAAGAGTGTTGGTAGAAACATGGACCTGTTCATCACGGCTGATGTCAGCACTCACTGTTCGGAGTCCAGCGTCACCGTTGAAACGGAAAAAGGGGAGGAGCACAAAGAAAATCGCACGCTCGGCAACCAACGCTTTGAGCAGCGTGTGATCTGGATGCGTAACCCAAGCTTCTCGTAGCCTTTGGGCTTCCGCCTCAGCTTTCGGATCAGTGCCGATAGCGTTGGCGATGTAACCCAGCGCGAGGTCGTGATTCTCCTCGTCCTTGATATTGGATCGAAGGAGGTCCACACTTGCTTTCGGAACTTCATTTTTGAGGGCGTCATTAATAAAATCTCCTACAGGCAGTTCCATATGGCGGAGCGCAAGGGCGCGATAAATAGTTTCTTCAGCGCCCTCCACAAGTTTACCTGCAGTGGTTTGTACGGGGGTCCAGGTTCGTTTCCTGGCAAGTAGTTTATCGTAAGGTGTCATTCAGCGCAATCGCAAGTTGGTTCTAAATCGTTGATAATAGAGTCCAAGTATGCGGTAACATCATCTTCTTTTAGAGCAGCATATGCATCTGTCTTATCTTGAGTGTCACCCATAACCTGAAGCGAGTAATAAAGGGAGGTTTGGGGTGAAGCTAACCACTCTTCAATAAAGGCTTCGTCGTAAGTGATAACGTCACTCCACGAGTTGAAACTGTAGCCATGAAGAAGTCCCGTGCGGTCCAGCATCTTCATGATACCATCCGCAACTGATTTGTAAGCATCCCAGCCAACTTCCGATGCGATCTCAACAGGACCGTAATCGTAGCTCTGGACGCCAAAGGTACCGCTGTCACGGTCCACTTGACGGGCAATGGGAGGCGCTATTTCTGGAGTAGCAGTGAAGCCGTCCAGATCATTGTGGCGGTAACTACAAGAAGCAGTGGGAGCAATAGCAAAAGCCCGATCCATACGGTAGTTACGAGCAACGGTGGCTGCATTTTCAATACCAAAGTAAAGGGCACGGGCAAGGCGCACTGCATCGGTGTCATCACAAAGAACACCACCGCTAACCAAAGCTAGAGCTTCGCCGAAATCTTGATAAGATACGTCATAACGACGCAGAAGGTTAGCCAAGCCAAGCATTCCAAGCCCCACTTGGCGATCTGTTTGCGAGGGGAGGTACTCACCGGATTCATCCACACCAGTTTTACTGTGCAGCTCACACAGCTGCGTCATGCCTTCAATGAAAGCACCTTCAATGTCTTCAATTTTACATGCTGCCAAATTAATGTGCTGTAGCAGACAAGTGCCACGGCTTTTGAGAAACACCTCAAGGCATACATTACCGTAGATACGTTCACCATCACGGTCTACTTTAGTTTTGACCAACCAGATGTCACCGTTACGGATACCTTGTAGCAGAATGCTACGCTTCTCGTCAGGCATCTCTGCCCACCAGTCATCGTTGATGTTTACACAACGCTTGACCCAAGGCAGCTCAGAACGGGGAGTCTGAATAAATTCTACCAGATCAGGGTGCGTCGCGTCCATATGCAACACAATTGCTCCGTTCTTGTAGACACCACCGCGACGAAGGATTTCATTCAGGGTCGAGTAGATCTTCCCAAAAGATACGGGACCTGAGCTGACCAAGCCCTTACCATTCTCCGCTCCTCGGGGCCGCAGTTTTGATAGATGGATAGCACAGCCCGCTCCAAATCTAAGAGCGTTAGATGCAAATTTCCATGATGCTTCGATTCCATTTGCTCCAGTCATCGAGTCTTCGACGACAAATACAGTACAAGAGACGGGCAGACGGGAGGTGGGATCGTCAATCCAGGATTGGACACGACCAGTGCGGGCAATGAGCGAGGTGGACATTTCTTTAAACGAGATCAGTAAGAGTAGGAGGTTGGTAGTTGGGACCTTTGAGTACTTTACCATCCTCTCGGCGGATGGGTTTACCGTCTTCACCGAGCTTACTCATGTTGCTCTGGTGTACACGATCCATTGCTTCATCCAGGTCCCAGTCCAGATTAGCAGCGTATTGATAGCAGACATAAACGAGGTCTGCCAGCTCTTTCAAACAGTCTTCAGCGTTGCGTGTGTAGCCGTACAACAGCTGTTGTTCAGCTTCTAGGAACTCTTTGAACTCCTCAACGATCAAACGCTTCTGCATCGCCCGTGAAGCTGGCCCAGTATCGTTCGTCACTTGATAGCCAAGGCGAAACTCCTTTGCTTGGCTCATCAATGATTTGGTTTTCGAGTTCATTCTGAAGATAGTGGATGGCTTTGGTAAGATCTTTAATGTAGGCATCTTGCAGGCTACGCCCATCGATACCTTTATAACCTGCTCGACAAATGTACTTAATAGCATTGCCGAGATGGAAGTTCAATCCTTGGTCTCGGATAAATTCCCAAACTGGGATAGAACCTCGTTGATAGTAGTCGGGTCCGTAATCGTTGGTGCGGGCCATAGTTTGACAAGTTGTGAAACGTTGTTGCCAAGCACGAAGCACTGGCGTTGAAGGGCAAGGAACACAGTAATGATATCATCCTTGTGTGCGTCCTTGAGAGCAAGCTCAATCTGTTTCATCTTGAATTCCTGCTCCATCGTCAGATCAACCACTGGCGGCGGGGGGAAGCCATGGTTTGACGGTCTTGGTGTCGAAGTCATAGTTCTCGAAATGTAGAATTTTAGCAAGCCTAGCATTTCGTAGTGCCACGTCCTCGTCCAGGTCCTTAGCAGCGAATGCATTGACTACAGTCTCCCAAGTGTATCCTTCTTTCTCGAAGAGAGCGACTGCACGTTTGATACCGATGCCTGGAACTCCTGCATAGCCGTCCGTCTGGTCGCCTGCAAGTGTTTGGATTAGGTGCCAACGTCGTGCCTCCTCTTCATCAATTGTTTCAACTGGATCCTTTAAGTTGTACAAGTCTCCAGGAATCTGACGCATGTCTTTGTCAGGAGAGACAATCACATGTTGTCCAGGTTCTCTGGTGGCATAGATTCCCATTGCGTCGTCCGCCTCAAGTTGCGGTAAGACGACAACCGGGAACGTCTCCTTGAGCGCGTTGATAACCCTCTTATAACCGCAAGGCTTTTTTCTATTTCTGTGTCCCTTGTAGTCAGGATCAACAGTCTTGCGAAAGTTAACGGAATCGCTAAAGAAAAGAATAGAGTCATCAAAGCAGCCAAGGTCTTGAGCAATCTTGTAAAGGTCTTCCTCAACAAGACGCAATGCTTCTGAGAATTTAGATGCTACAAGGATGATGTCATCCCCGAAGTCAATCTCTGTTTCTGCAGCTGCACAATCTTTGTAGACAATGAAGTCGCAGTCAATTAAAGCACTCATCGTCCTTGACCCCGATACCGTTTCTTACCTCGCTTAGGAAGTGATCGAGTACCGTTGCCTTGGTGAGTGTGTTTGAATTTGGCACGGCTTTGAAAAGGTTTCCGGCCAAGGGCGGTTTTGGATTTAGTTGCCATAGTGGTGGGTTAGGAACTCATCGAATTTAGCACGGCGACGCTCACCCATGTAAGGGTAAAAGTCGTAGATTACTTTGAGAATGTCCTTAATATTAGTTACTCGTACTTCCCAGCATGTTTTATGATGGGGTTTTAAGCTAGGTGGGCGCAGAGGTCCATACAATTTACCTACTTGCAGTGTATCATGAAAAGTTTTGACAACATCATAATCAGTCATCTTAACAGTCAATTTCCACTGTTTTTTTGGATTTTTGTATTTAGGGCACAAAGAACCTTCACCTTCATACAATCCAGCAGCCCATTCAATGGACTTCAGCCCAATTGTTTCCTCGCTTGGCTTCAGCGTCAATCCGAATTCGCATGGAGTAGTATTCTCCTGCTCGTTGAGCGCCTCGTACCAAGGATGTACATAAAACGTCAGCTGATTCGGGTCTTGTTTCAAACTGGAGTTCGTCATGAATAAAAGCTAGTTGGTGGGTGTTGGGTGGTAGCTCTTGATTAACAATGTTCATCCAGCGCTTTGCAATAACGCCAGCTGATGACTGCAAAAGCGTATTTAAAGCTTTGTGAGGGCTAGAACAGCTAATGCTGCGACCGTCAATACCACGGATTTTACCAGAGGATTGCGCCTTCTGTTTAACCGCAGTAACCAGTTTCTCAAGTCCTGGTACTGCTTCCATGTATGCAGCGCGTATCTCTTTGCCCTTAGCAGTCGCCTGCTTTGAGGAAAGTTGGGGATCATAGCTTAGTCCTATTTTGTTATCACCTGCCCCATAGAGGAAGGCATAGGTAACGGTTTTGACAGCACGTCGGGAGATGCCAATTTTGTCGGCATTGACTTGGTGAATGTCTCCGTTAAGGAGGATATCCGCGTAACGACCTTCATCGTAACGAGCAAGGTAGTGAGCGAGCATCCTAAGCTCAATCCCGCTAAGATCAGCGCCGACCATGACAAGACCTGGGGACGCCGTGAAGAGTTGTCTGAATTCATGATCACTAGGTACTTGGGCTAAGTTTGGTTTTCGGTGGGCTGCACGATGCGTCACCGTTGCTACAGAACAGTGATGGTGAATCCTCGAACTCCGAGACAATTTCAACCAAGCGTTCACTCCCTCGCTCAGCAAGCCGAGCTTCTTCGTCAAATCCAAGCAACGGGAACACATCTGGGCGAAATCGTTCTGAATATCCTTCAGGATTACTTCGTCCACCATTGGTTTCCCTGTTTGGGTCATGATAGAAGGTGACCATCCGTAGTGCGTTTGTAGAACCCATGCGATGTGGTCTCGTGAAGTTGGATTGAATTCTTTTAATCGAGTGAATGTGGCACCCTGCACATATCCTTGTGTTCGATTAGGTCGCTTCGGAGTAAACTCGCTCCCTGCGACGAGAGGGTGCCGGTCCCGAAGTACGTGAGTAAGGCTTTCCAGCTCTTTTCTGAGAGTACATTCAAGTTGCCATGCAGCGCTCTCATCAAAGCGCCATCCATGTAGTTCTTGTCGGGTGAGGATGGTTGCGATGTCATGTTCAAGAGTTACCCATTCAGGTATTTGTGGAAATGATTCCATAGGTGGAGGGTGACTTGTACGTCTTGTTCGCAGTAGTCTTGCATCTCCTGGCTCCATTCCTTCCAGTCTGTCGTTTTACCGAAGTCCTGTTTGAAGCAGCCAAGTCGATAGCCGTAACTCTCAAGGCTGTGACGCCCATAAAGTTTGAGTGGCATCATGTTCCACTTACGGCGTTGATCGATGTCAAGGATGTCTGCATGGTAAAGACGAGACAGTAACAATGTGTCAACAACCTGACCCTCAGGTTTGAACCAAGGGTAAAGTTTCTTGATCACTGGGATGTCGTAGTTTATGACATTGTGCCCGATGATGTAGTCCGCACCTTCAAGCATGGTAATAGCTTGAGATATCGGAGCTTGATCACCTTGGTCGTTGTAGACCAAAGCTTTGCGGGCATCGAGATCATAAACGCCAACACAGTGAATCTGGGTGCAATCATTGTAGAGTCCGTCTGTTTCGAGGTCAAATAAGTAAGCACTCATTGGTCATTCCAATGACGGATAACACCTGCCACGATGAACAGGTTGGTAACAAAGATTAGTCCGTTAAATATTAGGTTGTACGTTAGCAGCTTTATTCGCCGCAGATCCCTTCCAGTTGTATGTCTTATCGACGAACTGTGCCTTTGCAACTGCTTCAGGGGTAGGTTTGATTGGAGGAAGCACCCATCGTTGCTTTTCTGGATACTTAGTAGCTCCCGCCACATAGTATGCAAACGGGACTTCAGGGCAAGGGTATTTTACTGGCTCAAAAGTCAGTGGTTGGGTCGAACTCAGGCTCGGGTTCAGTTTCATTGAATTTACAGGTTTCAAGATCATAATCTAGATGGCAGGCAACGCCTACTTCTCCAGAGTATCTGTTCTTAAGGACTCGCACAGTCGTTCCAGACGCTCCTCGATCCGCTTGCTGGTCCCGTTCAAGCGCAATAACTCCATCTGACAGTTGAGCAATAGCTGCCGAACCTCGAAGTTGTCCGAGGGTAACTCTTGCGCCTTCTTCATGATTGGTGTCTCCGCTTGGGCGGCGTAGGTGGGATACAAGGAACAGTGCGATACCAGTACGCTCCACAAGGGAACGCAGGCGGGTCATAGTTTGATCGATCATACGTCGCTCCTCGCCCTCCAGACCGGAGAGAAGAATAGACAAATGATCGAGGAAGATAACCTTGGTATCTAACCCGCAAGCAAGGTATTCAATTCGGTTGTAGAGTACATCGGGATCGAAACTACCGAAGCCATCAAAAAGAAAGAGATTCCAATTAGCAAGAGTAGCTTGATACGCTTCGTCGAGAGTAGATCGTTCATGTTCACCAAGGTGGAGTGATTTGCCTACAGCTGCGGACATCAGTCCGAGAGCAGTACGTCTGTTTGATTCTTCAAGAGCCACATAACCGACCCGTTCTCCTTTTTTAAGTAGGTGAGTTGCAAGCTCCCTACAGAAGGAGGACTTTCCGATACCAGAACCTGCAGTAATCGTAACAAGTTCTCCGTACCTGATCCCGTGCAATTTGCTCTGGAGTCCATAAAAGGGGTATTCATGATCAGATGGAGGTGAAGGTGTAGTGACTAGATCATGCAGAGTTTTGCAATCTACAATGCCGTCAGGACGGTAGGGAATGGCGTTCCAAATCGCTTCTCTTATCAGTTGCGAATCGTTTGCCTGTAGCGCGTCTGAAGCATCCTTATGTGTCTCCAGTCGTGCAATCTTCGTCTTCCCAGGTGGCAGGACGCTTGCTGCATCCTCCGCCGCCTTACGGCCAGCCTCGTCATTGTCGAAGAACAGGACAATCTCCTCATAACCCTGGAGCCAGGGGATAGCCCTTTGAATCGACTTCCTTGCCGAAGCGGCACCGCTAGGTAGAGAAACCATCGGCCACCCCGACATAGCTTCTTGACATGAAGCTGCATCGAGTTCGCCTTCGGTAATAACGACTCGTTTTCCAGTGGCGGGAAACAAATGCTGCCCGAAGAGACAGGTTGGTGCTGTTCCTTCATAAGTGAAGATCTTGTTCTTGGTTTTGATCTTGGCACCAAGCAAGACACCAGCTTCATCAAAGTAATGGAAACGCAAAACGTCTCCGTCTTTGTAGATCTTGTACTGTTGACAGACCTTTTCGCTGATGCCTCGTTTGGTAAGCCTTGAAGCGGAACCTTTTAGCATTGCCCTTGAGGTCGAGCGTGATGGTGAATAGGTTTGTCCGTCTCCTGGTGTCCAGGTTTGACAAGCAAAGCAATAGCTGTGCCCATCAGAATACAAACTATTAGCGTCTGAACTTCCGCAAGACGGGCAGGGTTCATGACGTAAAAATTCGCTCTCGCTCGTTGATTCCTCGTGGTTGAACGATGAAGCATTCATAGTCATCCAGGGCTTGTTCAAAGCCTTCGAGTACGTCTTGTGCGGAGGAAGTTTTGTCGAGTGCCATGATCAAATAGTAGGCACAGTCTTTGATGGTTCGTAGATCAGCCATTGAGGGCAGCCTCTTGAATGGAACGGCGAAGCTCTGCGTAAGCTTCTGTTTGATTCTTGTGGTAATCCAGCCAATCGTCAACAGCTTCATAGAATCCCTTAACAATGTTTGCACCGTAAGAGGGTTCAGAAGCATCGACATCAGCCAGGATGTCACTGAACTGTTCAGCGTAAAACTCAACAGTTCCGTAAGCGTGTTTCATTTAAACCATTCAATGGGGATGGAATGAAAAGCACACCACTTGATGTCATTCTTTTCACACCAAGCAGCATACGTGGTTTTAGAGCGTTTGTCGATCTTGTTGTAAGGGGCTTGAAACACCATCCGAATGTCAAGGTCAGGATGCATAGCTTTGACAGCCAGCATCTTGCGACGATCTTCTGGTGTGAACTGCCCCTTGGTTTCAAGATAGACACCATTGGGGAGGAGAAAGTCCGGTGTGTAGTTGCATTGCAACACGTAGGGAACCTTGGTGCTCTCGTATTCAAATGGAACGCTCAGTTCTTGTAGAAGGTCAGCGACTTTCTTTTCTAGACCTGAGCGATACTTCATTCGTCGATTGCCTTCTCTACAATCTCTTCAACAATCTCAGACACAGCACGACGGATCTCATATTTGAAATCAGATCGGTCAGCCTTGTATCGAGTCACAGTGATGGGAGGCAGAGCAATGGTGAAGGTGGCTTCGTAAAGACCAAGCTCAGCGTTCTTGGAGATGTTGTAATCAGAAGTCATCGGAGTCGTCGGTGGTGGTGGTAGGGGTTACGTTCGGTTCGTTTGCTTTGAAGCCTTTAGTCTGACCGAAAAGGGCTGCGGCTTCCGTAGCGTCAAGATCTCCACCATCCACACCAGCAGAACCACTAGCTTGGATGACTTGGATCGCTTGCAATTTAAGAGACGTGCCATAGCTGTCGTCAGGAAGAGTGTAAGGCTTCTGGCGGAAAGCTACTTTGACAAGGCTGCCGGAGTACAAAGGGATCTCTTCAGTGATCGGTGTCCCTTCGCTGTCCACGATGGGAACAGGGGAGTCAGGAGACCACTTGAACTTCACTTGGTACATACCTTGAGAGACTTCCTCCCAGGGCTCAGGCTTACAGACAGAACGACGAGGGTTCTTTACCTTGCTCTTGCACCACTCAAGGAGTTCAGTGCGAGTAGCTTCGAGTTGTTCGACAACACTCTCATCCACAATGCAGGAGAGGTTGAGGTTGCCAAATTTGCTCGGCTGGAAGACAGCTTGATAGCCTTCAAGACGAACAGGTGTTTGGGTGACGATGGTTTTAGACATCAACAAAAGAAATAGGTGGAGGCTAGGACGTTCTCAGGTTTGAGTGTCCCAATGATCGGTGGTTCAGACGTAGCTCCTATCTGTTTAGCCCAATCAGACAGGTAGTCATGATCAGCAAAGAGGTAGCAGTACGTCTCTCTCACGATAGCAGACAAACTGGTCATGTCAGTAGCACGACACAGGACTGAATCATGAATTAAAGCTAAAGGAGCATCGAACTTGACAGCACTGAGGTGGAGGACGCTGGCATCGAGCGAATGTATCAGATTGGGAGCTGTTGCATTGCAATGATGACGTACATCAATCTCATCTGTCTCACCGTTAGCAACTGACAACCTCTTGACTTTACCAAGAAGCTTTAGCTGTAACTGTTCGACCTTCTTTTTCATCAACCGTTGAGTCACTGTAAATCCAGACGGAGTAGTCCAGACCAATTCAGTAATACCTCTACGGAAAGCTTCTCTTACTTCCTTTTCGATCCAGTCCATGACAGCCATAGGACCAGGAACGACCTCATACATAGCATCCCTAACTGCATTGACAGTCATTGTTAGATCTTCTTTAGAGATCTCGACACCTTTCTTTTTCAAAGCTTCACGAATGTAGCTTCTGTTAGAAAACGGCTTTGCATTGTAGGGAACAGTCATAACTGTACGTTTGGTGCATTTCCTATCCCAGACATCATGTAGATGTTCTGGAATATTAGGTTTAGACACCTCAGCTATAACTTTGTATGCATCTTGTGGTCTATCACTTGGAGTAACATTCACTAATTGTGCTGTACTCTTATCTCTAGCCAATCCAGCTAGAATTTGTAGACCACTGCAGGTAGCATCTGTAGCTACCATCAAGGAAGTAAATTGTCTATCACATACAATACAGCAGTGATAGTATTCCTCACACGCAGCTAAGAATTGCCAAGGTTCATCAGCAGCTTCCCATTCAGGAATCGTACCAATTGGGTCATTGACAATACGAGAGATCAACTCGTGATTGTGATTAGTCCATTCAAGACGCTCTTCAATAGGAGCTTTATCTAGACCATAAGTCGTAGACACCTGAAAGGCTAGCCATTCCTCAGCTTCAGGATACATGAATGCTTCATCAGCAAACTTAAGTAATGACTTACCAAAGTCAGTATCCTGTGGTGTAAGAAATGCAGGAATTGGGTACGCTCTTCCACGATAATCAAATGACCAAGGTAAGTAGAACTTTTCCTTGTCTTTGAATCGCTTCACCGCATCCATTGTCATTCGTGTACGACACGATTGTTTGAATGCTGCAGCGTTGATGTTCAGTACTTCAGCAGCAGCGCGTCGATACTGGTGTCTGCTCTCCTCGTTGTCAGCAATGTCTGCTGGTTTAGGAGGCAGAGGCAACTCAACGATGGGGATAAACTTCCCGACCTTCCTGCGGAGTTCCAGAAGGGTTTCAGCTACGTCCACAATGAAGGGATTCAGCTTGTAGGACACACCTTGGATTCTATTTAGGAATCGGAAGGGTATTTCCCCCTGTATACATAGCTGATTGCCTCGACGAACCATGTCGTGACCACGCATCACCTCGTTCATAAGGTACCCACCATCCTCGTCAGGAGACCAGTCGTTGGGCTTGATAAGCATGGGCCAAGCAATGGCGCTGAACAGCTCAGCGTTAGCCATGATCTCGTCTTTGATGTCCATGAATGCAGCAGTAGGAACCACGTAGCTCTCGCGTTTGCGTACTTTCTGGTAGACCTGTTCGGTAAACCAGCCGCTTGCATTGAACACACAGTCAAGCAACCAGTTGCCAAGCTTGATCCGAACAACTCGATTCCATGTTACCCATACATGTCCGCTGCTGTTCATAGCTCGTCTGATGTTGACGAATTTCTGCTGCGTACCACTTGCCTTGTGCCAATACTTCTCTTTTAAATAGTTGAGAAGCTCAGGACATTCACGCTCGTAGTAACGCATCTGACATTCTTGCTCAACAGCTGTACCAATTGCATCACAGACATTGACAAGCAAAGAGCTGTCATCTCGAAAGCTAAACACTTTGTCAAAGACAACCTTGCAAGTAATGGCTGCAGCTGCAAGCGGTTCAATGTCAGTAAGGTACTCAGCAATCTCCTTAAATGCTACACCGTTCTTGCGCTCTCTGATGCGTGAGTTGGTAGACTCAATTTCAGCAATAACAAGAGGAATGAGAGTGTCAACGCTGGCTATGCCATAGATTGAGGCACTGGCGTAGTCTTTGGACTCCACATTGTATGTGTTCTTGTGAAGGCGTTGTAAACCACAGCTGATAGCTGTTCGTTCCAGTTCGTACTGGGCTTCAATCTCACTCTCGGTCGGCATTCAGATCAATTGGTTGAACAAGGTCTTGCATGAATTCGTAATCATCAACATCAAAGAATGGATCATCAATGTCGTAATCACTCATCATCGTCGTCATCAAGTTCAGCATAATCGCCAGGAAATAGGTGGTGAATGGACTCGTTGTCTGCTACTACAAACTCCGTGTCAGGAGTACTGAGTAGCTGCTCAACCTTAGCACGTGCTGCGTGCTTTCGCTGGTAGGTGTGTTCTTTTACCTTGCCAGTCTTAAGATTCATTTCACGAATGATGCAGTAGACAGAAGACGGTAGCTCCCATCCTGCAACCTTCCATGTCATGATCTCCTCGAATGTGTGTTGTTGAAAACAATCATCCGGGGCTTCAGCGTATTCTTGCCAGTTGTTTGGGAAATACTTTGCCATAGCCAGGGCGTGATGGTGAACATGGGCAGACACAAAAAAAACCTGGGGCTTACTCCTTGCGGATGCCCAGGATTGTTGAGATTTGTTACATGTCGAGGTAGTATTCGCGTGGCTTGGCTTTGATTGATCCTGTCACGGGATCCCACATCCTGTCAACTGCCATCACCAGCCCGTCTTCCTCAAGGTCTCGAAGGATGGAGTTCGTGACTCGCTGCTTGACTGTGCTCAAGCCTAGCGCATTCTCGACCTCGTAGCAGCGCATACCTGGATGTTGTTCAAGAATCATCAGGATCGACGCTCTCAGGTCACTGTAGGAGCGGTCTGGCGCTGTGTTGTAGGCATGGTAGCCACGGGCTTCCAGAAGCTGAGCCAAGCCTAGCAGAGTGCGATGCTTGATGCGGGTGAAGGTGATGCGAATCATGATCAGTGGCAGTAAATGACGGATTCAGGTTGGAAGCCGAAATGCTCGGCAATGTCAGCCCATGGTCGGGTGAGCCAGTACATTTCGATCTGGTGCCTGATGATGACACGATAGCACGAATGCTCGGGCTCATAGTGAATGTCGGATGCTGGAATGTTAGAATTCGTAACATCCTCAGCATACTCGCTGTCGATCCATAGTTCAATCATCGATCATCTCCATCGATAATGTCCAGAATAGCAGACTCTAAGGCATCGCAACGGTTACCCCATTGCATCTTAGCTGGAAAGGTGTCAGCCATGCTTAGCTGTTCTTCACAGTAAATCAGGTCAGCACGTAGCTTTTCTAGATCAGTCATTAATCAGCTCCAATTGTTTGAAGTGAACGTGATCCATGCACGAATCATCATCATGCAAGTCAAGCATATCAGTGTCAGTGTGACTGACTAGCTGATCGAAAAGGAAGTTTACAAACTCCCTGTCTGTCATTGCGTCAAGCATAGGTTACTGCCTTCCGACTAGGACCGTGAGCATGGACAAAAATGTCAGACTTAGCGCCATTGCACAGCTTACAAGTAGCACACTGCGCTTGGCTATGCTCCACAGTAGCTGGGCACTGCTTGGCATGGGTGACTCTTGCATTGACTGAGGCGACTGTAAAGGTAGCCCAGCCCGATCGTTTGGCATCTTCATGATCTGTAACATTGTCACAGCTTGCCATCAATAGCCCACGATGCGCTGCGGCCCACGGCTGCCTCCACTGGTGTGTGTAGGCGGTGTGGTAACTAGCCAAAGCGCTGCATTCAGCGACAATATGGGCAGGAATGCAAGCAGGATCACCGTAAGCCCCCCAGCGAATGCCTCGGCCTTTGAAGAGTTTGGCTTTTCCATCGGGTGAGAGCGTGTTGATGTGAGGATAGCCGCCAGACCTCCACGTTCGGTAGACAGACAGTGGTGCCTGTCCCACATTAACGTAGCATGTCCTGATGCCTAGGGCATTCTTGCGATGCGGACAATTGCCACAAATCGACACATCCTCCCCCGTAGCTATGGATTGCACAGGGTCGCAGGACTCGTTGAGAATCCAGACTTGCATCATGTTGCCAGTCTTGCGATTGGCGCTTGTGAT
>Ga0208899_1001311_pt1 | contig 17580 bp, 20 predicted proteins | sample VirMetDEL_Nov_24_FD_184518 | JGI IMG/M metagenome (GOLD analysis project Ga0208899, IMG submission 184518) | Aqueous microbial communities from the Delaware River and Bay under freshwater to marine salinity gradient to study organic matter... | ecosystem: Environmental > Aquatic > Marine >... | reverse complement strand
CATCAGGAGTTTCAATAAACTCGTTGGGCAAAGTATGCCTAACAAAACATTTAGCACCGTTATGGGAGACTTGAATGTCCTCAGTAATACCTGAAGTATTTAAGTCTGACCTAGCTATGATGGACCGTTGGTTGTCGATCATTCGCTTATAAGATAAATCATATAATGATGAATACCTTGAACCATGAACACCCAACTCAGCACCAGTATCAGTCCGATACAGAACATGTTTAGTAGATTTTAATTCTGTGTACTGGTCAGGATAATAAACTAAATCAGCCTTAGCGATGTCGAAGTCGGCAGGACCATAATCGTTATCGTTAAATACCTGAGAGTTACCAAACAAATTTACTACATTATTCATACTGAAAGCTCCTGTTGTTTTACTTTAATGGTGTAACCTAGTGATTTAATATCTTTAATGCACTGTTCTGTTAGTGTTTTTTTGCCAGATATTCTTGCGAACAAATCTGCTTTTTCACAAACAGGATAATACATAAGATTCCCGTAGTTGTTTTTAACTTCAATAGTTATGTCCACTTTCTTTATGCTCCTCAAATGCTTCTAGCATTATATTAAATAAAACATCATTGATATTTTCAAAAGGTATGTATTTACCATTAACATCAACATGAGTAAACTCTACCTCTTCGGGATAACAAATCATATTAGGTGGTTCATATTGTGGAGGTCTGTAATGGATCACACAAGATCCTTTTACTCTACCAACTTCAAATTTCATAACGCTACTATAATTACCGTAAAATGGATATTTTGTCATAGGCCAAGCATCCTTTGCATTCCAATATCATGTAGGGTTTGTGGTTTTTTTCGTTTAACTTTTCCGTCTTGCACCACATAATACATACCATAATCAACAGTATTAGGGTGCGACATATAAATAATAACTTCAACACCTTCAGTAAACGACTTGGCAAAGCCCTGTATAGTTTTACTCATTGCATAAATACCACTTTCCGAATCACTTCGACAGGCATAATACATTATTTAAACCTCTTCATTCTTTCTAAATTCTTTTCGGCAGTTTCGTAACCACTCAATTCCATGAACAAATTCTTTTTAAACTCCACGATAACTTCGTTGTATTTGTTCCGAGCTTTCCGAGCATCACGCCACTGATTCTGATTAGAATATTTAAACTCATTCCTAAGTTGATTGTGAGATTCATTAATTAAATCAATAATATACTCCTTATATCTAGAACTTACATTAAACTTTCCGGGTTCATTTGATGGCATATTAACTCCTCTTTTTGATAGCTTCAATAATAACAGTTGTACCTCCTTGTCTGTAACAAGCCAAACAATCAATACATTTTTTATCTGTACAGTTTTGTGCGTCTTGATACTGATCCTTTTGAACAACATTAAAGACTTTATCAAACCCTTTGGGTGGCATTATCCTAACAACATTTACCGTAGGGTTTGAATAAATTAATATAAGATTGTCTGGAGTCTCATTGTGTTTTTTATACTGCCGAATGATATCCCGTCGCTTTGTCCACAGTGTAAAGTTACAGTGTGGATTCTTCAAAGCTATTCTATGAAAGTTAATCATGTGAACATAATTTATTAACTCGCCGTGACCATGAAACCTAAAGAAGGCTGCATTGATTGTAGGAATCTCAGCGTAATCTAGTATTGCCATAGATAATAATGCTGAGTTTCTTTCAAAGGCTGGCTGGCAGTTTTTTCTGGAACCGTTGAGCATGTTCATTGAATAGCATGATTCACAAATTGCATCAGATTTATTCATTGTGATACAAAACTCATTGGTCACAGTGTTAGTATTTATTGCAGGAATCCCTTTAAGTTTTCCTTCCATCGTACTGAAATGTATAGACATTATACTACCTCCACATTTAATTCAGTTTCAATCCAAACTTTAGCACCACAACTCAAAGGTTTATCAGGACGATAAACTAATTTAGCAACAACATTACCTTCGGAATCTTTAATTGTTGCCTCATTACCTTTTCTATTTTGTTTATAATCTTTAACAGTAAGAACAGGTAAGTCTTTTACATAAGCACCTTTACTATTAGCTCGGATGTTATGCTGATTAACATGTAATATAGTCTTCATATATTCTCCTAAAATGGGTGAGCAGTTTATAGACATGCTCAGGTCTACCTAATACTTTTACAGGTTTGCAACCCTATATCAGCGTGAAGGTAGCATTTTGATTTACGACATGCTTTAAGTCGTGTAACAGTTCGTGGTTAGTGATTCATCTAGTCACACCAGCGCCACGGCAAACAGCTTTAAGGGTGCATGTAGTATATGCCACAGGATTTACAGTCCCGCACTGTCCCGCCCTGTTACCTCCATGGTAGTTAATAAGCAGTTTTATATCATACTTAGGATATTAAATGGTTTTCTGAATCACGTTTATAACTTCACAGGAGCAACTCTGCTAGTTATAAAACCTAACCTCTACGCGGAGGACTTCTTTATAGGGCAATTGCTGTAGTCGTCTACAGTATACACCAAACCCAGAAAACCAAATCGGCTCATTAGCTCTTATTAACTCTCTCAAGAAACTTGAGAGTTAATAAGAGCTTTAAGTTATCTAAACTCCTAAAAACTCACGGTATCTTTCAAGATGTTCTATAAATTCCTTATGGTCCATAAAACCAGTAATAGTTAAAATGTCCTGTTGAGGCATTCTATTTTGTAGACTTACTAATTCTTTCCATTCTGCTGTGTCATACCTAGACATAATACTTCCTTCTTTTCTTAGATTGTGGTGCCAACATAAAGATTGTTAAAATAAGACCAATCATTAATCCTGATAAACTACAGATTATAACAGCACCAATCTCAGTCTCATAATTTTGACTGGCATAATATATAAAAAACAAAGATAAACTAAACAATATACCTGCAATAAAATTCATATCATTTCCTTTGGCCGAGGCCTTTTAGCTCTTATTAACTCTCTCAAGAAACTTGAGAGTTAATAAGAGCTTTTAAGTTATTTAAATTAGCCCTGAAGATGAGCTAATATAGACTCCATACCAGACTTAATAGTCTGGATAGACTCTGACATTTCCGAAACCTCACCTTCTATGAAGGTCATACGTGCTTCTAATTCTTTAAATTTCGGAGACTCCTTTGGAGTCTTGGTGGGTTTCTTTGAAACCGTTGTAGGTTTCTCTGAAACCTTTTTAGTTTTCTTAACAGGTTTCTTTGAAACCTTTTTAGCAATCGGCTTGGCAGTAGTCTTTTTAGACTTCTGGTTTGTACCTTTTTCTTCAAAATCTAATTGCAAATTTGCAATTAAATACTTGGGTAGTTCGTCAGAACTAAACCAGTTGGAAACTTGTCCTGAAGTAACACCCTTTGGGTTGTTACTAGCAATGACAGCCTGAACTTGTTTCCACAGTCTAAACCAGTAAATATCTTGGATATTTTCTAGCTCCTGAATTTGCTTTGCAAATTTAAATACAATTGCACGAAACTGCTTTGCAGTTGCTATTCGGTCTTGGTTTTGAGCTGGCTTCGCCATGTTGTTTTCTCCAATTTAATAGTTATGTTTTAAAGATTTAAAAGATCTTCACAAAGTTCAGATCTTTTAAATCTTTAAAACTAACTATAACCCTCCAAAGTTACTTTGTAACTTTGGAGTTTTTTAATAAACCTTTGGTTTATTAGATTTGATATCGTTTAAGATATCACAGAAGATTGGAGAAATTTTAAAAACTCTATGGAGTTTTTATGGAGATTGAGGAAAAGGTTGGAAGTCTTTGAAATCTTTAGATTTCAAGTTCTTTAAAGTATTACTTTAAAGACTTTTCAGAATCTTTTAGATTCTGTCAACAGATTTTTAGAATCTAAAAGATTCTATAGACTCTCCAAGTACTCTAAAGAAACTTTAGAGTAACTCTAGAATCTATAGATTCTACTTTCACTCCTTTGGAGTGACACCTAGCTACTCTAAAGTTCCTTTAGAGTACTTCTGAGTCTAAAAGACTCAGGGGGAGGCAGGAGGCCAGCCGGGGTACCCCCTATATATACTAATGCTTATACATTTTACAGAACTTCAGAGTGTCAAGTAATACTCGGGGCGGGACTCTAAAGTTTTTGGGCGGGTATTCTAAAGTATTTATAGCGGGTATTTAAAGACAGTACATACTATATATCTATATGTAACCGGGGTGGACCGATTACGTTAGTATATAGTCAGAATAGCTTTTTGTCAAGTTGTTTTTTACTTGACAAATACGTCAGCGGCACTATAATAAATGACATGAATAAAGAACTTACAGAAAAACAACAGTCTTTCTTAAACCACTTGGTAGAACAAGGGGGTGATCCGAAGAAGGCAGCGGAGTTGGCTGGGTATAATAGTGGTCATTATCAGGTTGTAAAATCTCTTAAAAAAGAAATACTAGACTTAGCTGAAGGAATCCTAGCTCAGTCAGCTCCAAAAGCTGCTTTAAAACTTGTTGAAGTAATGAATTCAGATGTACCTATTCCACAGGCTAACATGAGACTACAAGCCGCTCAAACTATTTTAGATAGAGTGGGATTAGGTAAAACAGAACGATTAGATGTTAATCATAAATCAGAAGGAGGTTTATTTATATTACCTTCTAAAAAAGAAGTAATAATTGAAGGTGAATTTGATGAAGCGTAAAGGCCCTGCACCTTTTGGTTATGTTAAAGATCAAGATAAACTAATTGAGATTCCTGAAGAACTAGAAGCTTTAGAAGAAATAAAAGGTTTAGTTAAAAATAAAGTATTAAGTCTTAGAGAAGGTTCTGCTTGGATTGAATACAAAACAGGACGTAAGTTAAGCTATCAAGGTCTAAAAAATAAGATTGATGAAGATGCAAGACTGGGAAGTTAATCCAGATAAATACCTAAAAGACTCAGAAGGTTCTTTTATATTTAAGAAAGACGGTACACCTCGCTTAAAAGGAGGTAGACCAAAGGGTGCTAAAGGTCGAGGATATAATTATCATAGTCATACCAAAGCTAAACTAGCTACTAACAAAGCTATACGTGAAAAAGAAAAAAAGATAGCTAGTGCCGAGTCAAAATTAAAATCCTACAAAGAGTCTGTCAAGAAAAGCAAAACAACCCTAAAGAAACTAGAAGATCCTAACGCAAGTAAAATAACAACAGAAGAAGATCTTGAGGGGACTCCTAAAGCTTTAAAAGAAGAAGCTAAAGATAAAGTTATATTTGCTCCAAACGAAGGGCCTCAAACAGAGTTCCTAGCAGCATCCGAGACAGACGTTCTGTACGGTGGAGCAGCCGGGGGTGGTAAGTCCTATGCCATGCTCGTAGACCCCCTCAGATACGCTCACAGGGCCGCTCATAGGGCCTTAATCATTAGGCGGTCTATGCCAGAGCTACGAGAGTTAATTGATAAGTCTCGTGAGTTATATCCAAAGGCTTTTCCGGGTTGTAAGTATCGAGAAGTAGAAAAGCTTTGGAACTTCCCAAGCGGAGCTAAGATAGAGTTTGGTTTCCTTGAAAGAGATGCAGATGTATATCGTTATCAGGGTCAAGCATATTCATGGATAGGTTTTGATGAAATTACTCATTTGCCTACTGAGTTTTCTTGGAACTACTTAGCCTCTCGACTCCGTACTACAGATAGTGAAATTATACCTTATATGCGTTGTACTGCTAACCCCGGTGGCGTAGGCGCACACTGGGTAAAGAAAAGATATATTGAACCCTCAGACCCCGATACCAGCTTTATGGGTGCAGACGGGTTAACACGTAAGTTTATACCAGCTCGTCTAGAAGATAATCCATTCTTAGCGACAGATGGTCGTTACGAGCAGATGCTTAAAGCTTTGCCCCCAACGCAACGTAAGCAATTACTTGAAGGAAACTGGGACGTAAACGAGGGGGCAGCTTTTACTGAATTTAGTCTAGAAGAACATGTAATACCGCCTTTTACTATTCCACTACACTGGGATAGAGTTAAAGGTATTGACTATGGTTATGCTAGTGAATCAGCCTGTGTTTGGGCTGCAATAGACCCAAGCGACGGAACCTTAATAGTCTATCGAGAATTATACCGTAAGGGCTTGACAGGAGAGGATTTAGGCTCTATAATAACACAGATGGAACTCTCGGACCCTTTTTCTGTCCAAGGAGTTTTAGATACTGCTGCGTGGGCTAGAACAGGTACTACAGGCCCTACAGTCGGAGAAACATTAGTTCGACAAGGCCACAAGCTACGTAGAGCAGATAAAAACAGAATACAGGGTAAAATCCAAATTCACGAATACTTGAGGCTGCAGCCAAGCGGAAGACCACGATTACAGATTTTCAGTAGCTGTCCTAGCCTGATACGCGAGCTTCAAGGCATTCCTTTAGACAAATCAAACCCTGAAGATGTCGATACTCATGCGCCTGACCACGCATATGATGCCTTACGGTATCTTATTATGTCTAGACCAAGAGTAAACGACCCACTAGCTCAGTTAAGGCATATGCGTCTTGAACAAGCTTATACACCTGCAGATGCAGATTTTGGATATTAATATATGGCAGAAGAAAATAGCTTAACAGCAAACGAGCTATACTTTGAGCAAGTAGAAGACGAACAAGGTATGCAATTGACTCTAGAAGAGTCTTTGCGTAATAACTTTGTTGGTCTTCTTATGGATAGATACGAACAAGCTGAAAGTGCTAGAGACTTAGACGAACAACGCTGGCTAGATGGTTATCACAATTATCGTGGTCTTTACGGTAAAAATGTACGTTTTAGAGAATCTGAAAAGTCTAGAGTATTTGTAAAAGTAACTAAAACAAAAGTCTTAGCGGCTTTCGGACAGCTTGTAGATGTTATCTTTGGAGCCGGTAAATTTCCAATTGGTATTTCAGAAACTAAAGTACCTGAGGGTATTAGCGAGTATGCACACTTAGATGCACAAAATCCTTTACCGGGGATTGAAACAAGTCAAGAAGAACAGGAAAAGGAGAATCCTTTTGACGTTGGTTACGAAGGTGACGGGCGTGTACTTAAGCCCGGAGCGACCTACGGGTCAGGACGTTTTGAAGAAGAATCAATTGAAAAGAAAGCAGAAGAACAACTTAAAGATGGGCCAACAACAGACCCACAAATACCACAAGTAAGTCCTGCTAAAGAAGCTGCTAGGCGTTTAGAAAAATTAATACATGATCAAATTGAAGAATCAAATGGGGCCAGCGAAATTCGCAATGCTTTATTTGAATCTGCCTTATTTGGAACGGGCATTATAAAAGGACCATTTAACTTTAACAAGACACTTAGCAGGTGGGAGGAAGATGAAGAAGGACTTAGGAGATATTCTCCAGTTGATGTGCGCGTTCCTCGTATTGAGTTTGTCAGCATATGGGATTTCTTCCCTGATCCTAACGCTACAAACATAAACGAAGCAGAGTACATTTTTCACAGACACAGAATGAACCGTACCAAGTTACGGTCTTTGGCAAAGATGCCATACTTTAATAAAGATGCAATTCGTGAAGCTCTAGTAATGGGGCCTAATTACGAAGAAAAAGACTATGAGCAAGAACTGAAAGATGACCACCGCTCAGACGAATCAGGGTCAGGACAGTTCGAAGTTCTAGAGTATTGGGGAGTTATGGATGCAGAATATGCTCGCCAAGTTGGTATGGATATACCAGAGGAAGTAGATGACCTAGATGAAGTACAAGTAAACGCTTGGATCTGCAATGGTCAAATGTTAAGAGCAGTGGTTAATCCGTTCACGCCTTTCAGGTTGCCTTATCATGCCTTTCCCTATGAGCGTAACCCCTATAGCTTCTTTGGCATTGGGGTTGCTGAGAATATGGATGATTCTCAAAAGATCATGAATGGTCACGCTCGCATGGCAATAGACAACCTAGCGTTATCAGGATCGTTAGTCTTTGATGTAGACGAAACTGCTCTTGTGGGTGGTCAAAGCATGGAAATATATCCGGGTAAAGTATTCCGAAGACAAGCAGGAATGCCCGGAACAGCCATCAACGGCTTGAAGTTTCCTAATACCTCACAAGAAAACATGATGATGTTTGATAAGTTCAGACAGCTTGCAGACGAACAAACAGGTATTCCAAGCTATTCACATGGTCAAACGGGCGTTCAGAGCATGACGCGAACTGCTTCAGGCATGTCCATGCTACTTGGCGCAGCATCCCTTAATATTAAAACTGTAATTAAGAATCTTGATGACTTCTTACTTAAGCCTATGGGCGAAGCATACTTCCAGTGGAACATGCAATTCCTAGAGTCTAAGTTAGATGTTAAAGGTGATTTAGAAGTAAAAGCCACAGGTACAAATAGCTTAATGCAAAAAGAAGTGCGTAGCCAACGATTGACTATGTTCTTACAGACTGCTCAGAATCCTGCTATTGCACCATTTATTAAAATGAACAAGCTAATTAGCGAACTTGCTTACAGTCTTGATCTTGATCCAGATGAATTAATTAATGATCCTGAAGAAGCAGCACTGATGGCCCAAATCATAGGAATGCAAAATAATGTTGGACAAGCAACTGGCCCGGAAGCTGGCCCCGGTAGTGAACAACCCGGAGGCATGGGAGGCCCTGAAGGAGTACCTCCAGAAGGCCAAGACACTGGAGTTACGGGTACTGGCGGTGGCAACATCGGAACTGGAGCTGTACCGCAGTCAGGGGAGGCTGAATTCTCTGGAACGCCTAGAGCAGTTGAAGGATAACGTGAAAGCAGAATTGGAGAGAAAAGATGCCTAAAAGTATGTTAGACAGGGACAAGTATGTGGTAGGAAGTATTGCTAAAGGTTTATCTAAAGCAGGTAAAAAAGCTATTGAATCAAAAAGAAAATACAAAGCTCGCAGAAGTCGTGAGCAAATAGATGCAGATAACGCAAAAATATTAGAACAAAAAAAAGCTAAAAAAGAAGCAAAAGAAGAAGCTAAATTAAAGCAGGAAAAATTAAGGGGTACTTGGAGATTTAAAGGGGATTTTTTTGACGGTGCAGGAAAAGAATATTTACTAAAAAAAGAAGAACCAGAAGGCACAGGAGCTTTTAGAGCAGCTTACCGTTATGCTTGGCAAAATAAAAAAGATACTTTTATACATAAAGGCGAAGAATACAGTACAGATTTAAGTAAAGGCAATACTCAAAAATCTTTATTAGTTTCTCAAGAGCGTGAGAAAAAAGGTTTAGGTGGTAAAATTATTAGCGAAGTAGCAGACTTTATGGCTGTTAAGTTAGCTAAAGAAGCTCCTGAAGTTGCTAAAAAATTAAAAGATAAAACTATAAAAGGTGAAGAACAACAAAGAATAATTATGCAAGAAGTTGAATCTAACCCTTATATGTTAGATGAACTATCTGATGATCAATTCAATAAAGTATTAGAAGTTCTTCCTGCAAAATCTAGAGCTAAATTAGGTGCTGCTGATGATTTTGAATCTGAAATGATGGAATACAATACGGCTGCTATTGAAGGAATGACTCCTGAAGACGTAGCAGAAAATCTTCAGTACTTTGATGACATTGATGATATTGAAGACTATATGAATTCATTAAGTGCAAAAGACCTGAGAAAGTTTACAGATAGTCTATCAGAAGATGACTATGCAGCTTTTGAAGATTTTATTCCTGAACTAGGACCAAGAATTAAAAAAGCAGAAGGATCTATGTTGGGTGGTGAAGGTAAAGCAAAAGAAGCTGAGAAAGCCATCATCATAAATAAAGTTACAGATGCTCAAGATCCTACATCAAAGAGCCAACAAGACTCTATTATGTTTCTTAAAGGGGCTGATAAATCAACAGTTATGCAAGCTATTCAACAAACTGTTTCGCCTCAAGATCAAAAAGAAATGAGACAGATTATTTTTGGAAGAACTAAAAGAGCAGAAGGTTCAATGCTTGTTGCACCTGAGGATACTTATACACCAGAAGAACAAGCAAACGCAGCAGAATCTCAGCTTCCAGATGAACAAATGGAAGAAAAGTACATGGACTTTGTACTCGATGAATCTTTAGATACAACAGAACAAGAATACTTAATAGGGGCTTTGGAATCAGATCCAAAGCTCAGTGAAATCTTTGATAAGGTCGTAACGACTGCATCAGAGTTTTCTGGGGCTGGAGAGGTAAAAGGCCCCGGAACAGGTGTATCAGACTCAATTCCTGCGCGTTTAAGCGACGGAGAGTTTGTTATTACCAGAAAAGCCACTGACCAAATCGGTGCAGACAATCTTCAGATGATGATGGATGATGCAGAACGAATGGCAGATGGTGGGGAAGCCCGTGGGGGTTTCCAACTAGGAGGTCTTTTAGGAATGCCTAAAGACCCCGAAGAGGAGCTTGAAGCTATGGGCCAGCTTAGATCAACAGATGACGAAGTTAATAAGTCTATGTTAATGTCTAATCAGGTTCCTAGCCTTAGGCGATAAATAGTACGGCTACCTTGTAGTATCAAGCCCCAGATTTTAAAGACGTTTGAAATTGGCTACCTTGCAAGAAACAAGCCCCGTAGAAAAGGAGAGTAACAATGTCCGAACAGGCATACGAAGAGGAAGAAGTCTCAAACCCGTATAATGCACGTAAACCTTGGCACACACAAGAAAGGAAAAAATCTTTAAGTGCTGCAGAAAGCTTGTATTACCCGGAAGAAGATGAAGAACCTCAACAGCAGAAGGCTACCCGAAGAAAGGCCCCTTCTACTGAGGATGAACCAAACACTAACTATAAAAAGCGTTATGACGATTTAAAGAAACATTATGATCAGAAACTTTCTGAATTTAAAATTAAAGAGCAAGAACTAAGGGAACAAGCTAGAGCAGCCGAACCTGCATATCAAGCTCCTAAGTCTCAAGAGGACTTAGATCGTTTTAGAGAAGAATACCCTGATTTGTATGATACAGTAGAAACTGTAGCTCATATGAGGAGCCAGCAAGAAGTAGAAGCCTTGCGATCTAAGCTTTCTGTTATTGAACAACGAGAAGCAGAAATTGCAGCGCGTGAAGCTGAAGCGGCTCTTCAAGAAAGACATCCTGACTTTGATGATATCAGAGGAGACGATAACTTTCATGACTGGGCTAAAGAACAACCTGAGCAAATACAAGATTGGATTTATAATAATCCTAATAATGTTACTTTAGCTGTTAAAGCGTTAGATCTTTATAAGTTAGAAACTGGTAAAGGACAAAGTACTCGAAAAAGACGTTCAGCTCGACAGCAGAGTGGTTCTGCAGCAGATATGGTATCTACCAAAACAACCAATGTAGATGCTAAGGAAGCTAAGATCTGGACAGAAAGTGAAATTGCGAAAATGTCCCTTGATCAATTTGATAGAGTCGAAGATGAAATCAAACTTGCTATGGAAGAGGGAAGAGTTCGTAGAGGATAATCTTTTCTACTTAGGAGTAATATAACATGGCTTATAACCAATCAGACGCTCTATTTGAGCAAAGTACAGACACTAACGGTAACTTTGGTAACTCAGTATCAGGACAAGCTAACTCGTTTTTCCTACCCAAAGTATATTCCAAGCAAGTACTCAACTTCTTTCGGAAGTCGTCAGTAGCAGAAGCTATTACGAATACCGATTACGCTGGTGAGATTTCTGGCTATGGTGACACTGTACGAATCATCAAAGAACCTGTCATCACTGTTTATCAGTATGAGCGTGGTGCAGATATCACTAAAACAGCTTTGACCGACCAAGAAGTTAGTCTTGTTGTTGATACTGCTAACGCATTCAAGTTCATCGTTGATGATATTGAAACCAACATGTCGCACGTAAACTTCCGCGACGTAGCAACCTCTTCTGCAGCTTACGCTTTGCGTGATGCTTTTGACGAAGGTGTAATTGCTACTATGATCGCTGGCGTTTCTGCTGCAAGCCCGAACCACATCCTTGGTTCTGACAGTGCAACTGACCTTGCTGCTGGCACCTTCGACGGTACTGGTAACTTGGACATCGGCTTTGCTTCAGGCGAGCATGACCCTATTGACGTTCTTTCTCACATGGCCCGTCTCCTTGACGAAGCTAATGTTCCCGAAGAAGGTCGTTGGTTCTTGGCTAATCCTGAGTTCTATGAAGTACTTGTACAAAGTTCTTCTAAGCTCTTGTCAGTTGACTACAACGCTGGTCAGGGTTCCATCCGTAATGGTTTGGTAAGCTCTGGTAAGCTTCGTGGTTTTGATATGTATAAAACTAACAACATTGCTGCAACTTCTAACGCTGCAGGTCAATGTCTTGCTGGTCATATGTCTTCTACAGCTACGGCTCAGACGATTACCAGCACTGAAGTAATTCGTGACCCGGATAGCTTTGGTGATATCGTGCGTGGTCTTCACGTATACGGTGCCAAAGTACTGCGACCAGACGCTCTGGTTTCAGCTTTCTACGGAATCGACTAATAAGAACGGGGGGTGTAAAAGCCCCCCAATCTTTTTACAAAGGAATTTAGTATGCCACAGATAGGCAATAATGAAAATCCAGTAATGTTTAGGAAAGCGATTGTATCTAAAGATAGTCGTTTTCGTAAGGGTTTTGATAAGGATAAGTATCAGGAAAATTATGATCGTATCTTTGGTAATAAGAATGAATTAGAAATAGCTAGAGAAACTTCTAAAACTTTTAGCATGGAACAAGATTAATGAATAAAGTTCCAAAAAAAGGTTATGTACCTAATAAGTATACAGGAAGAAGTATAATGATGTCTGGCGGTATAAAGCGTGAGGAGGCTGTTATGGGTTTATTTGACGATAAAATTAAAATGGGTAAGCGGAAAAACTATAGTAGGCCCACAATGTGGAACGCTGTAACTTTATTTGAGCAATCTAAGCCTTCTATTTTTAATCAGGAAAGAAGTATGTATAAAAGAGGCGGTTACATGGGTGGCGGCACTATGGTAGAAAACATGCAAGCCGATATGAAAAAGAAAATGGAAAAGCCTAGAGGCGGTTATGCTCATGGCGGTTATGCTTCTATTGCTGACATGGAAAAGAAGTGTGGTAGCAAAACTAAAAAGAATACAATGAAATGAAAGTACCTGCACCTGAAGGTTATCATTGGATGAAAAACGGTAAGTCTTACAAAATTATGAAAGACCCTAAAGACGGTTTTAAGCCACATAAAGGCGCAAGTAAAGCAGTAGACTTTCCAATACAAAAGGTTCATAAAAAATAATGGCTACTACATATTTACAATTGTGTAATGAAATTCTGCGTGAAATTAATGAAGTTGAATTAACCAGCGCAGATTTTGCTACGTCTGTAGGAATTCAAAGTCACGTTAAAGATCTTATTAACCGAGCATATTTAGACATGGTTAATGAAGAAGCGCAGTGGCCTTTTTTAGCCGTTGCAGAAAGCGGAACCTCAGACCCTAATTATGGAAATGTAAATATTGAAACTGTAGCTGGTACACGTTGGTATGAACTTAAACCTGCATCAGATAGTTTAACAACTGACTACAGTTATATTGATTGGGATAACTTTTTACTGACTACAATAGGTGTTTCAGGAGAAACTTCTCCTTATACATCTAGAAATCTAAGATATACAACTATTGAAGAGTGGAAAGATTATTTTAGGATTGGTCAAAATAACGATGATGCAGATACTCAAAGTTATGGCACTCCTGATAGGGTTATTAAAAGCCCTGATAACCGTAAGTTTGGTCTAAGCCCTATTCCTGATAAAGCATATAAGATTTGGTTTTATGCTTATGCTTTACCCACGGCCTTAAGTGCTTATACTGACGAGGTAGTTTTTCCAGATTTATATGTTCCTGTTTTAATTAACAGGGCTAGATACTATGTACATCAATTTAAAGATAATCCACAAGCTGCTGCTTTTTCAAATGAAGATTATAAAAAAGGTCTTAAAAATATGAAGCTAAACTTAATGGAGCCAGCACCCGGATACTTTAAAGACGATAGAATAAGGTTTGTTTAATGGCAGCTTCGTTACCTTTTGGTGTCTCTTGTCGCGGAGGTTTAAACACAAACCTTAATCAATTTGAGATGTTATCTCAGCCGGGACTAGCAACAGACTTAGAAAATTTTGAAGTAGACTCAGATGGAGGCTACCGAAGAATTAATGGCTTTTCAGCTTTTGGTGGAGACAACGCTACAAGACCTAATGGAACTTCACCAATATTAGGTCTTTTTGTATATGCAGATGGTTTAATAGCTACTTCAGGAACTAATGTTTATTTTACATTAGATGGTATAACATGGTTACAAATTAACAGAGATTCTGTACATAGTTCTGGTGATAACTATTCTACTTTTACAGGTAGAAGTGTTTTAGCTAGAACAGGTCAAGGCCAGTGTACTTTTGCATTATATGAAGGAGATAGTGATTACGGAGAATTAATAATTACGGATGAAGGTTCTTCTTCTAAGCCTTTTTATTTTAAAATGACAGGCTCGGGGGCTTTAACTACCAGAACTTATTTTGCAAAAGAAGTAACTGTTGATGGCTCAGTATATCCTACAGTTTGTACTATGCACGACAGGCACTTAGTAGTTTCAGGAGACAGTAACAACCCTAATACTATTTATTACAGCCATACAGATGTTCCTGATGATTTTGGAGGTACAGGTGCAGGAAGTATTAAGCTAGACGATAAAGTTATTGGTCTTAGACCTTTTCGTGCAGATTTAATTATTTTTTGTAAAAACAGTATTTATAAATTAGTAAACATAAATGATTCAAGTAATATTGCAGTTCAGCCCGTTACTAAAAACGTAGGTTGCTTAGACAATCATAGTATCCAAGAAATTGCAGGTGACTTAGTATTTTTAAGCCCTGATGGTGTTAGAACAATTGCAGGTACAGCACGTATTGGAGACGTTGAATTAGGTAGCGTTAGTAGACAAATACAAAGTATCATTGAAACTATTGCTAAAGGCATAGATGGTTTTATTGTAGACAGTGTTGTATTAAGGCAAAAATCACAGTACAGAATTTTTTATACTACAGGAACTCAAGCTGCTTCGGATTCAAAAGGAATCATAGGTTCATTAACTTCTAATGGCTTTGAATGGTCTGAAACTAAAGGAATACAAGCAAGAGCAATTACATCAGGTTTTAATGCTAATGGTATAGAACAAACCTTTCATGGTGATAGTCAGGGTTATATTTATACACATGATGATGGTAATCATTTTTTACATAGTGGATCACAAGCTAACATAAGAGCTACTTACAAAACTCCTAACTATGACTTTGGAGATTTTGGCACTCGTAAAAATATGCGATACATTAAAATTTCTGTTAGTCCTGAAGGAACAGCTCAACCTACTTTAAGAGTTAGGTACGACTATGAAGATACTGGCATTCCTCAGCCTTTAGATTATACTTTGCTTTCTGTACCAATACCTGCTATTTTCGGTCAAAGTTCATTTGGCGTAAATGCAGTTTTTGGAGCTACTAATGATCCAATGGTTAGACAAGCTATTCAAGGAGGCGGTTACACCGCAAGTTTTAGACTAAGATCAGAAGATAAAAATCCACCTTATGCTATTAATGGTATGTATATAGACTACGTTCCATCAACTAGGAGATAATATGGCAAGTTATACGCGACAAAGTAGTTTTTCAGATGGAGATACAATAAGTGCTTCATTATTTAATAATGAGTACAACCAGCTTGTAACTGCTTTCTCTTATTCTTCTTCAGGTACTACTGGACATAGACACGATGGAACTGCTGCTGAAGGCGGTAACATTCATACTATTGGCGACCAAGATTTTTTAAATAAAATAGTTGTTGATTCTAGTAACAATAGGTGGGGAGTATATGTTCAAGTTTCTGGTGCGGCTGTCGAGCAGATTAGATTTCAAGATGGCTCTATTGTTCCTGTCACTTCTAACGATATTGATCTTGGAACCTCAAGTCTCCAGTTTAAAGACTTACATATTGATGGTACAGCAAACATTGACAGTCTCACTCTCACAAGCGGATCTACTGTCACTGTAATTTTAGATGAAGACGACCTTTCTACAAACAGCGCCACAGCTCTTGCAACACAACAAAGTATTAAAGCTTATGTAGATTCTCAAATAACAGGACAATCTTTAAGCTTTAGTGGTGACTCTGGTGGTTCTTTAAGTATTGATTTAGACTCTGAAGCTTTAACAATCACGGGTGGTACTGGTATTGATACCACAGGCTCGACTAACGATATGAGTATAGCTATCGATAGTACAGTAGCTACTTTAACAGGCTCGCAGACTTTAACTAATAAAACTCTTACTTCTCCTGATATTAATGGTGGTACTATTGATGGTGCTACTATTGGTGGCTCTAGTGCGGGTGATATTACTTACGCTAACTTATCTGATGGTACGATTACTATTACAGCTTTTGCAGACGAAGATGATATGTCTTCAAATAGTGCTACGCTCGTACCTACTCAACAATCTGTTAAAGCTTATGTAGATGCTCAAGTTACTACTCAAGATTTAGACTTTCAAGCAGACTCAGGTGGAGCATTAAGTATTGATCTAGACTCTGAGACTATGACCTTTACAGGTGGCACAGGTATTGATACTTCTGGGTCAGGCAATGCAGTTACGTTTGCTATTGATAGTACTGTTACAACACTTGCAGGAACTCAAACTTTAACTAATAAAACTTTAACTACTCCAGTTATTACTTCTATTTCTAATAGTGGTACTGTTACGCTTCCTTCAGGTACTACAACACTTGTAGGTACTGCTACTTCTGATGTACTTACTAATAAGACTATTTCAGGATCTTCTAATACTTTAAGTAATATAGGTAATAGTTCTTTAAGTAACTCTAGTGTTTCTTTTGGAGGTATTTCTGTTGCGTTAGGTAGTTCAGACGCAACTCCTGCTTTTGACTTATCAGATGCTACAGGATACACAGGAGACTCTAGCCTTGTTACTACAGGTACAATTAGTTCTGGTGTTTGGCAGGGTACTGCAGTTGCAGATACTTATGTAGCTAACGACTTAACTATCTCTGGAGGCACAGTAAACAATACTGTTATTGGTGGCTCATCTCCTGCTGCTGCTGATTTTACTACAGTAGATACTACAGGAAATGCAACCATTGGCGGTAATCTTGCTGTTACAGGTAACTTAACGATTAATGGAACAACAAGTACTGTTAATAGTACTACAGTTACTATTGATGATCCTATCTTTACATTAGGAGGAGATACAACTCCTAGTACAGATGATAATAAAGATAGAGGTATTGAGTTTAAGTGGCACAATGGTACAGGAGCTAAACTAGGCTTTTTTGGTTATGATGATAGTGCTTCAGTTTTTACATTTATTCCTGATGCTTCTAATACTTCAGAAGTCTTTTCAGGTTCTGCAGGTAACGTAGCTTTTGGTGCAATTAGCGGAACTAGCTTTGCGTCTACTGGAAATATGACGTTCGGTGATAACGACAAAGCCATCTTCGGAGCTGGCTCTGACCTACAGATTTATCACTCAGGTAGTCACAGCTTTATTAGCGAAGCAGGCACTGGTGATTTGTATATTGGAGCATCAAACAACATTGCTTTGATGAATGCGGCGTTTTCTGAAAATAAACTGTTAGCTACTACTGATGGAG
>Ga0208899_1001308_pt1 | contig 17599 bp, 23 predicted proteins | sample VirMetDEL_Nov_24_FD_184518 | JGI IMG/M metagenome (GOLD analysis project Ga0208899, IMG submission 184518) | Aqueous microbial communities from the Delaware River and Bay under freshwater to marine salinity gradient to study organic matter... | ecosystem: Environmental > Aquatic > Marine >... | reverse complement strand
CTCCTGAACCATGTAATGGAGACGGTGGTAAACTTCTTGGTTAACAAGCCTGGTTGCTCGCTGGTCGATAGTTTCTTTGGTGCTGTGGGTTGGTAGGTTGACCAGTTCCATAATGTTTCCTTTCTCTTTGTGTGTGCTAGCCGTGTATCTCTCGACTTGCTCATTGTAATATTACATCGATGATTATCTGTCAACCATTTGCAAGTATTAAATGGGAAAATGCCCGGATCTGTTGCAGAATTAAACCGCGTAGCAGTGATATCAACGACTTATACACAGGCTATGCACAGGGGTTTTTTGAACACGCAGGAGGGCGGTGGATGTTGAAACCCGAGGCGTTAACGATTTTGATCGATACAAGAGAGCAGAAACCGGCGGTGCTGAAACTTTCCAATGATGGTCGAGAATTAAGCTCACGGCGGTGTTCATTATACTCTGGGGATTACTCAGTGAAGGGACTGGAGAGGCAGGTGGCGATAGAACGCAAGAGTCTGCCGGACTTGATGGGTTGCATAGGCAGGGATCGTGACAGGTTCGAGAGGGAGCTTGTTAGACTCCGGGGGATCCCGACTAGGGCTATTGTGGTCGAGGCTGAGTGGCAAGACATCGAAGAGGGCAACTATAGGAGCAAAGTGGATCCTAATGCTGCGATAGGAAGCCTAATGGGGTGGATTGCTAGCGGTGTGCCGGTTGTGATGGCTGGGAACGCAGAGAGGGCGGGTGTGTTCATTGCGAGGATGTTGTACATTACAGCGCGAAGGCGGTACAACGAGCTGAAAGGTTTAGTTTGAAACGGTATTATGGTCGAAAGTCTTGGGTTCCTAAGCGTTGCCCTGATTGTGGCGCTGTTGGTGTTGATGTTTCGAATGGGTATGAAGTCACAAGCATGGAACAAGCTTTAAAGGTTTGTTATGCGAGTTATACAATTAGCGTGGATAAACACCCTTTTTGGAGAGTCCCCCGCTGGTTTGGTGATTGCGGCGATTGTAGAATGAGGGAGCAAGTTTATAATTCTAATTCGCTCCTGAGTCGTTTAGCTCCGAAAAAACAAAAGCTGGGTTATCAAGTTAGGCTTTCTTTGGGTTAGTGGTGGCTATGATAGAATCTGGTAAGAAACCCTAACAAAGGGACTTATCATGAAGAACTGTTATTATTGCCTTGCTATCGACTACTTGACCAGATTTAATGAGCGTTATGTATGTGAGAAGTGCATGATTTTTGTGGATTTCGAGGAGTTTGAAGAATGCCATACGGAAAGCCCAAGCCCAAGCCAAAGCCTAGGCCTAGACCCCGACCCAAGGGAAGAGGGTGATTGATGGCCCTTGATCCAGGTACAACCAAGATTGATTTCTACAAGGTGAACGACCCCGTTCATGTGACAGTGCAGCCACACAGGCAGAAGGCTATATTGGCCTGTGTGTACCACGATCTAAGCTTAAAGCCTCATATCGAAATTATCGAAGCCGCTCCAGGTGAGTTCAAGATAACATGCAGGAAAAGAGACAACCCCCGCAGGGTCTGGTTTGAGACTGAATGTTTGCAAAGTTTCAGGCCGAAGCATGTTAACAAGAGCAGGTGGAAGCGATGATAGTCCGTAACATCCCAGAAGAAGAGTTCAATTATACCTATCAGACTTTACCTGCTAAAGGTGAGTCGTGGGTGGTAGAGACTAGAACCGGCCCAGGCGAGGGCGTGGACTCCGAAGCGTACCCCGAAATAGCCCAAGCTCTACAGGAACACAACAGCACAGAACGGATGGAAGAAAAGCCGAGCGAGTGGGATAGCTATATGTCTAAAGGTTATTACATTGGTGGCTGTATATGAGTAACGAAGAGCTGACGAAGTTGATAGAGAAAGCCAGTTGGTCGGGATGGCCTAGGCATGAGGCCGCAAAGCTTGTTATAAGGCTATGCGAGGAGCTCAAGAAAGAGAAAGAGACCAACAGACTGTTATTGGATGCGGTTAGGCACCCGATTAAAAGCTCATTAGGAGTTGATTAATGGAGTCTAACCAAACGGTATGTCATCCATGGGATCATAGGCCGGTTGCTGCTGAGGCTGCGACTGAGATTGGTTTTGAGGAGTTCCCATTTGATGGGATTGACCTTGATAGTTATTCGGTTGAGTCCCCTTCTGAGTCGGTGGAGATAGGAACGTTACAACTTGTGCCTGTATCTTTGTTGAATAGCGTTTTTCGCCGTTCTTCTCGAATGTGTCAGTCTTTATCTTACCTTCCACATAAACCTTTGAGCCTTTCTTGAGGTATCTGGAGCAGTTTTCGGCTTGAGCTCCCCAAACGTTGACGTTATGCCATTCGGTTTGTTCCTGCTTCTGTCCGTTCTTGTCTTTCCATGCCTCAGTTGTCGCGACTGTGAAGTTTGCAAAGGCTTTTTGACTTTGGGTATACTTCAACTCTAAATCTTTACCAACGAAACCGATTATCATGCATTTATTAAGCGAACTCATTGAAACTCCTTTGGCGAAGGCCATATTAATGTTTATGACATCCTATCTAGTGACGGTAACAGTAATTAAAATAGGTTTGTATTTCCATGGCAAAAAGCAACAATAGAAAACGCGTTTCTGACCTTCTCAGAAGGTTTTGTAAGGAAAGTAAGGCCGATTTTAATCAGTGTATGGCTGTTTATGATGGTTTGACGATTGAGGATAGAATAAAACATTTATTCGGTGTTAAGCGTTGGTTAGAACAGCGCGCAGAATACAAGAGGCAACAGAACATAATAGACAAGAAAGTTAAGAGGGGGCTTTTAATTGTCGGAGACGAAAAAGAAAAAGAAAAAGAAGAAAGGTCCTATTAAGCGTAAGACTCCCCCACCTGATAAAATGCCCATTGATTTCATTGTCCATCCTGTTGACCCGAGTATTCCGTTAGAAGAGCGGGACATCATGCAAATGCTCCCTAGCGAGAGGGGTCCTGGTGGATGGAATCTATACAAGCCCGAATACTGTAAGCATTTAATGATTCATATGTCGCAGGGGTATTCTTTTTCATCGTTTGCAGGTCGTATACTTGTCAGCGAGGGATGTATAGACCATTGGGCTATTAACAAGCCAGAGTTTAGACAAGCGAAGCAGATCGGCAAAGCGCTACAGCGGATGTTTTACGAAAACAAAGGCATGCAGAATCTAGGAAACAAAGAGTTTAACGGCCAGATCTGGAGGTTTTTAACCCAGCTTAATATCACCGAAGCTAGGTTTGAATCTAAGGTCAATGTAGAGGCCACGATTAAATCGGATGTTTCGAAAGTTAAGGAGATGAGTACTGAGGATCTGATAAAATTGGGCAAAGAGGCCATTAAATATATTGAGGCTGAGTCCGTTGGAAAATCAGATAAATTACTCACGAGCGGAACCGTCGTGGACGTTACTCCTAGAGAAACATGAATCTTCATGCCCTGGTTTTCATGTGTCAGCTCGTAAAAGCGGCATTTACACCCTGGCTATCTGTACGAAATGCCGTAAAACGCTACAGCGGTGGGTGTCTTCGCAAAATCACTTGAGGCTAATCAAATAAACTGCAAATATTTTATGTCAAGATTCATGAATCATACGAGGTAAGCAATGGCGGAATTAACTCCTGAAGTTCAAGCAGTGATGAACCAAGTAACACAAACCGCGCTACAGCAAGGCCAGCAAATCGGCTCTTTGGCTATGCAAAACGCTGTACAAGTTCAGCAACTAGGACAGATTGCAGCTATGCAGCTTCTCACTGGTGGAATGCAGGTAGGCCAGTCTTATCAAGGAAACCACTTACGCCGAGGCTCTGAGGTAGATGCGCAGGAAGCGGCTGGAGATGGAAAAGTATTAAGCGATAGCGCTGCAGCTACATTCCCACGCGAATCTGGTCAGCTCGATAGTCTTTATCACAAGGATGTCATGAAAGGCGTTGTGGACAGTGCAGTAAGCCAGATTCTAGCTAAGTTGGCTCAGTCAACTCCTCCACAAACGGCGGCACATGCAGCACAGGCCCCCGCTGATAGAGCTGGTGATAAGTAAGCCGAAAGGTTGACATTCCTTTTCGATTACGCTAGTTTAGAATTGTTCGCTGGAAAACCATTCGAAGGTTTGGGGACGATGGGAAAAAGAACCGAGGTGTAAAAACCGAGGGAAATAGAACCGGAGGTTGATCTAAACTGGAGAGGAAAACCGAAAGCGGACTCTTTTTTTTTGCTCCGAGATATTATGAGCCCCTCCCTAGACATTCGTCAGATGCAAGAAACAGATAAGCCGCTCGTTTATAGCTCTTGGCTTAGAAGTTTTAGAGAAGTTTCTACAAGCATTCCAAAAGAGATTTATTTTAAAAATCAGACTAAGCTAATTGATAAAATCTTTAAATGTTCTACGGTCTGGGTGGCTTGTAATTCAGAAGATTCGGAACAGCTTTTCGGTTATGTGGTACACCAACTAGCTCCTGGTGATATATCTGTGGTTCATTATATTTATGTAAAGCATCCCTATAGGCGCTTTGGAATTGGTAGCTCACTTATGAAGCCGTTTATTGGGAATGATTTACCGAATATAATAACCCATAACGGGAGAAGCTTACCGGAGGTTGTAGACAAGTGGAACCTTGTCTATGATCCCTATTTTTTGTTGAGGTTGTAATGGAAGATTTCGAAACAGTCCGGCTTGCCTATGCTGCTAAGTGTGGACCTAAAGAGGGTGACGTTTTTAAGAACAATGATGATCGAGGCTCTTACAAGGTGAACTTGTGTGCTGTTCGTGTTCCTGTTCTTAATGCTTCCGCTGGTGAAACGATGGACATTCCTATCATGAGGATTAAATGTAGGAAGTCAGGCCAGACGGTTTTTAGTTCGTTGGCTAATACAGCTTATTGGACGATGCCGAAAGGTCATGAATGGGAGACTATGGAAGAGGCTGAGGTTGTGCCTATGGTTCCCGAAAGAGAGGAAGAGGTGAAACCTAAGACAAAACGCAAGAAACCCGAGGGCTTTGGCGAGTTTTGAAATTCCTCAATCTGGAACACGCGAAAGCTTTAGCAGATGAGTTTAGGAAAGAAATTGAGCGAAGGCATAGCAAGGGTGTTTCCTTCGATGATTCGTCATTTCCTAAGCAATCAGCGTTTATCAAGGATGATAACACGCTGCAAGCGGTCCAGTGTTCGAGACGAGCGGGAAAATCCTTCGGGATCGCAAAAAAGCAGCTCAAGGAGTGTCTCAGGTTTCCAGGGTCCGCCCAACTGTACATAGGCTTAACGCTTGGTACAGCAAGAAATATCATGTGGAATCCAATTCTCAAGAAGATCAATGCAGATTTAAACCTTGGTGCTAGGTTCAATGAGGCTAGGCTTGAGGTTTTATTTCCGAATGGGAGCGAGGTTAAGCTTGGTGGTGCTGATGCCGACGCTGCCCAGATGGAGAAGTTTCTAGGGGGTTCTTATCGGTCTTGTGTCATTGACGAAGCTGGTTCATTTCGGCAAGACCTAACCCAGATGGTTTATGAAATGCTTTTGCCCGCTGTGGCTGATTGGGATGGATGGATTGCCCTAACTGGTACGCCTACGGAGATCACCAGGGGGTTATTCTATGATGTAAGCAACAATCCACCAGATGGGTGGACTTTGCACAAGTGGAACACCTACGAAAACCCATATATGAAAGATAAATGGGCAAAGCAGGTGGAAATGTTAAAAAAGACCAATCCCAGAATAGAAGAAACTCCAGCCTTTCGGCGAATGTACTTAAATGAGTGGGTAATTGACCACGATTCGCTATGCTACAAATACGATTACAGAAGAAACGACATTGAAGAGCTTCCGCATAAAGATCCGCTTACTTACGTTTTAGGTGTGGATCTTGGTTTTAATGACGCTTCGGCTTTTACGGTAATGGGCTATGGAGAGTATGATCCTAGCTGTTATGTGGTCGATACTTACAAGCGTTCTGGCATGATAATCTCGGAAGTGGCTGACAGGATTAAACATATTATGAAAAAATATGATCCTGTTGCTATAGTGATCGATAACGCAAGCAAGCAAGCGGTGGAAGAACTTAAGCAAAAGTTTACCATCCCTTTGATTGCGGCGGAGAAGCAAGGTAAGGCCGAATTTATCGAGATCATGAACAGTGATTTCATTTTGGGAAATATCAAGCTACTTCCCAATACTGAGGCTTTGAAAGATGAGTACGGCGGGCTTATTTGGGATAAGGACAAGCTGCCTAAGCGGTTAGAGCACCCAAGCTGCGAAAACCATCTAGCCGACAGTACGCTTTACGCTTTTAGATACTGTTACCAATATCGGCATGAAAAAAGGCCAGAGGTTCCGACCGAAGAAGACAAGATTGATGCTTGGTTTGATGAGCAGGCCGAGCTGATGGAAGAAGACGACAATAAAGAATGGTGGGAAAAATGAGCGCTAAAGCTTTGCGGGATGTGGCCGAGATCATGAAAGAGTTTGGCCTGATTGAGGCGAGAGTCGGTGATATTTATGCTAAAATGGCTGAAGAAGAAGAGCCATTATCTGAGGAAGCGATTAAGCATTTAGAGGCTTTGAACAACCCTCCTTCAGATGAAGAACTTATGTTTGATCCTTACGTAGGGTTGCCTAACCCTGAAATGCGAAAAGGGGATTTAGATGAGTAGCACAATCACTGGTGCGCCTACGATTTATGTTAATCAGAATTTAGAAAAACGTAAAGCGAAGCACAAATGGTGGGACGAGGAAGAAAACGTCTATAACCATGTTTGGGATCTTTACGACAGGATGAAGCAGCACCAAGAGTTTAGATCTGTTAACAACCTTCGTTACGCTCGTTTATATAGTAACCTGCAGTTGATTGGGCTAAAAGCTGGTCAGTATGCAAGGGTTACAGATCCTTTGGCCTACCAAAAGTCTCGTGTTACCTACAATGTTATAAAAAGCTGTGTGGATGCAGCAACGGCCAAGATAGCTCAGAACAAGCCAAGGCCGGTGTATTCAACGGAAAACGGTTCTACCGATCAGCAGTTTAGAGCTAAGCGGATGAATCAGTTTATCCTTGGGATGTTTGAGCAGATAGGGACGGGGACGGGTGAAGATCGGTCAATGTATGGCCTTGCCCGTCAGTGTTTTAGGGATAGTTGCGTCTTTGGCACTGGTGCCGTTAATTTCTTCGATCATGAGGACCAGGTCAAAGCTGAAAGAAATATTTGCGAGGAGATCCTTGTTGATGAGACCGAGGGTATGTATCGCAAGCCAAGACAGCTTCACCGTATTAGATACGTAGCTAGGGAAATTCTCCTAGATCTATATCCCAAGAAGGCGCAAAAGATTAGAGAGCTTCCGGCTGTTGATGAGTCGGTGGGGATTTTTGAAACCACAGCCGACATGGTGGAGGTTTTAGAGTCTTGGCATTTGGCAAGTGGTCCGACTGCTGGTGATGGCAAGCATCTTATTTCTGTTAGAAACTGTGATTTATCTCCGATTGATGATTACGAAGATGATTTCTTCCCGTTTTTATTCATGCGTTGGAATCCGAGGCTTTTAGGATTCTATGGCATGGGCTTAGCTGAAGAGCTTTTGGGTATTCAGTTAGAGATTAATCATCTATTGAGAAATATTCAGATTGCACAACACCTAATGGCTGTTCCTCAAGTCTGGCTTGAGTATCAAGCAAAGACAGTTAAGAAAAAGATCAATAACGCTATTGGTGGCGTTAAATATTATACTGGTAGACCTCCAATTTTTATGACTCCGCAAGCTATGAATGGAGAAGTTTACCAGCATCTTGAAAGGCTTTATCAAAGAGCTTACGAGCTGACTGGTATCAGCATGTTAACGGCAACTTCTCAGAAGCCAGCGGGCTTGAATAGTGCTGTTGCTCTACGAGAGTACAAAGACACAGAAACAGAGCGTTTTAGTGTTCAAGAAAACATGTATGAGGATTGGTTTATTGAAGCCGCTGAGATGATCCGCAAGCGCTGTCGTAAGCTTGTTAAGGAAGGCAAAGATCCCATTGTGAAGTTCAAAGATGGAACTTCTATGAAAACTCTTAGGTTTTCCGATGTGGATGTGGAAGACTCCAAGCTTGTAGTAGCTCCAAGACCTTCTCAGTTATTGCCGAAAGAGCCAGCGGGTAAACTTGCGTTTGCTAGCGAGCTTATTGAGGCAGGTTTATTTGATCAGGATGAAGCTAGGGAGCTTTTAGACTTCCCAGATACTGTGAAGATGAACAATCTGAAGCTTGCTCATAGAAGAGTTATCGAGAGGATTGTTGAGAATATGCTCAGGGATAACAAATATATTGTTCCAGAGCCTTTCTTGAACCTAGATTACGCAAGGCAGCACGCGCAGGCTGTTTATGCAGCAGGCAAAATGGATGAGATGGAAGAGGACCGCTTAGAGCTTCTAAGGCGCTTTATGTCTGATGTGGATCAGTTAATAATTCGTCGAGATGCTGAGGTCCAGAGGAGAATGCAGGAAGAGCAGATGCGCCAGCAGCAAGAACAGCAGGCAGCTCAAGCACCAGCAGAGCCGCCGGTTGAATTACAAGGACAGTTACCAGGGGCAGCGATGCCAGAGGAAATGGCGTTGCCAGAACAACCAATGATTTAGGAGTTTTTTGTGGCAGAGAGTGAAGTTGCGCAAATTGCGGATAATATGTCAGAGCAGCCAGCAGAGGTCCCCCAAGCTAATGAGGAAGCGCCACAGGCCGCACAGGAGCCTAAGCAGTCTCAGCAGGAAATTGATTACGCGAGGGGATTTAACGCTTTAACTCGCAAGGAAAAGCTCTTACAGCAGCGGGAACAGGAACTAAAACAAAAGCTTTCTGATTATGATGGTTTCAACCAGGATAAGACGCTTTTATCCACAGATCCTGTCAAGTTTTTGGAAAAGCACGGCTGGAAATTTAATGATCTCGCCGACTTTGTTTTGAATGACAAAAAGAAGCCTACCGAGAGCCGTCTTGAGGAGCTGCAAAAGCGTATAGACAAGATGGAAGAGGAAAAGAAGCAGGCAGCTGAGGAAAGAGAGCGTAAGCAAAAGGCTGAAGAGCAGTCAGCTAAGATCAAAGAATATAAAAGTCAGATCAAAGAATTTATTAACGAAAAGAACGAAGATTTTGAGTTAATAAACCATTTTGATGAACATGATATGGTTTACGATTTAATAGAGCATTACTATCACCAAAATAATGTTATAATAGAGGTTGACAAGGCAGCCGCTGAGGTTGAAAAATACCTTGAGAACCGCCTTGAACTAGCTTCGAAAACAAATAAGTTCAAGTCAAAGTTCAGTCAAATAGCTCAGGGAGAAGCTCTTAGCGAGTCTGAGCAGGAAGCTCCAAAACCGAGATTTCCTCAAGTAGGTGAGAGAGAAACGCCTAAAACATTAAGCAACTCCGTTGTGACCTCTACCGCCGCCTCATCCGATAAGAATGTGTTTTTATCAGATGAAGAGAGCAAGCAGAGGTCAGTTGAGTTGTTAAAGAAAGCTTGGGAACAAAAAAGAAACCAAGCTTAAGGCCAAAAGATAATCGGCCATTTCCGCATAGAGATAGCATAAGCGGGTAAAATCGTTGGAATTTTAACTATTTGCTATTGAGGTGTGAAATGGCTTCAGGTCTAGGACTTACCGAATTTGATGCTGCGTTGAAGCAGCATTATACTGCTGACCGTGTCGAGGACATGGTTTACAAGGACAATCCATTTTTAGCTATGGTTCCCAAGTACGAGCGATTTGGTGGCCGTAACCTTCCTATTCCCATTGTTCATGGTAACCCGCAAGGGCGTTCAAAGACTTTCTCGAATGCTCAAACTCGTAGTACCGCAACCAGCTCACTTGTTAAGGACTTCGTTCTAACTCGTGTTAAGGATTATGGTATAGCGACGTTGGACAACGAGACTATGCTTGCTTCTGAGGGTGATGCTAACGCCTGGATGGAAGCGGCTACTCTTGAGATTGACGGTATTATTAACTCTGTCACAAGATCTCTTGCAGTTAACCTTACCAGAACTTCTGATGCATATCTCGGTCAGGTGAATGCAGAGCCTGCTGAAAACGCATCTACTTTCGATGTTGTTATGAAGGATGCAGAGGAAATCACTAACGTTGAAGTAGATCAGGTTCACGTAATCTATTCTGCTGCTTCTGGTGGTTCTATCCGTACTTCTGATGGCTCTGATGACGAATGGGTCGTTGCTGCTGTTAACCGATCTTCTGGAACCATTACCTACACCGGTACATATGATGCTTCCGGTACTATCGCGGCAGATGATTATATTTTTGTTGAAGGTGACCGCGGGCTAGGTGTATCTGGTCTTGAAGACTGGCTTCCTGCGACTGCTCCAACTTCTGGTGATTCTTTCTTTGGTGTTGATCGTTCTGTTGATGTTACTCGCCTTGCGGGTCTTCGTTATGACGGATCTTCTGACCCAATCGAAGAAGCTTTGATCAAAGGTGATTCTTTGGTTTGTCGTGAGGGAATGAAACTAACTCATTACTTCATGAACCACAGAGCACTTGCAGATCTTAAGAAGTCTTTGGGTAGCAAGGTTCAATACGTTAACCTTCAGGTTAATCCTCGAATCAGCTTCCCAGGTGTTGTTGTTGATGGAGCTAAAGGCCCAATTTCTGTTATTGGTGACCACAACTTCCCAGACAACAGAATCTTCGGATTGAACATGGACTACATTAAGTTTTACTCAATCGGTAAAGCTGTAAGAGTCCTTGATACCGATGGTCTTGCGATGCTACGTCAGTCCAGCGATGATGGGGTCGAAGTCCGCTATGGGTTCTACGGCCAGTTGGGAATCCGTGCTCCTGGTTCTTGTATCAACATCCAAATCTAGGAGAGGTGTTCCATGGCGAATAGATATTTTAAGGACCATCCCAAAACCCTTGAGGGTGGGATAGTCAAACTTTACGGGCATGTTGTGACCACTACTAGTGGCACAATAGGCTCTCAAACCTCTAAAGGTTTTACAGTGACTAAGACTGGTTCTGAAACTGGTCGTTACACTGTGACTCTTGAGGATAAATATAGTTCCCTTCGTGGGTGCAGTGTGGCTTTGCAAGGCGCTGCTGATGCGGCTTACACCACAGCTAAGGGCCTAAACTGGTTTTTACGTGGTGTTGATGTTGGTGCTGCAACTCCGTTGCTTTACATCCAGTTCAACCGCACGGACACTGGTGCAGATGCCGAAGTTTTAGATGCTGCTGAGTTTTGGATCGAATTAACCCTTAAGAATAGCACTGCTTACTAGGGGGTTTTTATGTTGCTAATGCCTAGCAGCAAGAAGAAAGCGATTACTCTAATCGTTGGAGGAATGAAACCTGACTTTGTTCAAAAGATGGGTGATCGTTCCTTCACCGATTCTCCTATGCCAACGGAGAAAGAGGAAAGCGACTACTCTCTTGCGTTGAAAGATGCTAGCCGTAAAATGATGACGGCCATACAGGAGAAGGACGAGGCTTCATTCGCTGATTACTTGAAAGAGTTTATCTACATGTGTCAGCACGAAGAAGAGCCTATGGACGACGAATATATGGACTGAGGTTTTTATGGCTACCCAGGTATCAACCGAGACGTTGGCTAATTTAAGACTTAGGGTCAGAGAACAGGCCGATATGGTCAACTCTGACTTTGTTTCTGACGAAGAGCTGACGCGCTACATTCAGCAGAGTTACCGGAAACTTTACAATCTGGTTATCACTGCTTTTGGGGATTGGTACACGCAAGATCCTGTCTCGTTTACCATTAGCTCGGGCAATGAATACACTCTTGATACTGATTTCTATAAGCTTGTGGGTGTTGACCACGATTACAATGGAAATTGGGTTGAAATACGTTCATTCAATTTTAATGAGCGTAACAAGAGGAATTCTGCGCCCACAGCTTATGGTTATCACCCTATTTTAAGATATCGTCTCATTGGGGATAAGTTACGGTTTATCCCGACGGATCAGGCTACAGGGGATTTCCGTTACTGGTATATTCCTAAGCCTAATGTTCCGGTTGATGATACTGATACGATTGAAGGTTATAACGGGTGGGATCAATATATTGTGCTCGATGCTGCAATCAAATGTCTAGTCAAAGAAGAGACGGACGTTACAGAGCTTATGCAGGAAAGAGCGCAGGCTGAGCAGGATATTTTGATCAATGCTCAAACTAGAGACGAAGGCGACACAGAGACCGTTGAGGATGTTTCGAGTTATTATGATAACTCCGATGGAGATGTTTACTGGTGATTTCTCAATTTAGAAAAATCCGGTCTACCATAAGCGATATCCAAAGGGTTCAGGATGCTGTCGCAGTCGTCTTTAATTCGATTTTAAAAAAGCAGATTTTGGACGGTCGGCTCATAAAAGATAAATTTTTGGATAGCTCTGAAAATCCTATTTCCATAGACCACGGACTAGGCAAAGCCCCTAGAGGGTGGGTCATTGTAAAGCAGGATGCAGACGCAAATGTTTACGAGTCTACCAGCTCGACACCGAACGCTACATTGGAGCTAAATGCGACGGCTGATGTCACGGTCAGTCTATGGGTTTTTTAGGAGGCTAATAGAATGGCTGTTACGGATAAAATGTTGTTAGACTTGCCCACGGTAAGTTCGACTTTAGGCCCAGAATGGGCAACCATGCTCAATACCTTGCTTGAGTTGGTGGATGAGCACGACCACAGCTCTGATAAAGGCGCTCAAGTTACTCCTGCCGGTATATTGATAAATGCAGCTTTGGATTATGTAAACAATCAGATTCAAAATGCTGCAAGTGTTGGGATGCAAGATAAGTCTGCAGCTGACACAAGCCATTTAGGTTCATTGCAAAGAATCGGCGGTAATCTTTGGTGGGTTACTCCTGCAGGGGCTTCGGTGCAGCTAACCAATGGATCTAGTGTTGTAAGCTCTGGCTCAGGCGCTTTGAGTACTTCAACCCCTAGCTCCTGGCCTCATACAGTAACCACAAGCGAAACAGCTACCGTCTTACTTATTGATTGCAGCTCAGCAAGAACAATTAATCTTCCAGCTGCTAGCAATGCAATGTATGTGTATTTAAAGGATTCTACAAGTCAGTGTCAGACCAACAATATGACAGTGGTTCCTGATGGTTCAGATTTGATTGATGGGAATAATGCTAACTACACCGTGGATTGGAATGATGCTTTCATAGGCTTCATCTCAGACGGTGTTTCATCTTGGTACATAATGTAATGGCAGGACTACCTAGACAAGCAGTCTCTATCAATTTAGCTGGTGGTATTGATACCAAGTCAGATAAAAAGCACGTTATACCAGGGAGTTTGGTTAAGCTAGAAAACGGTGTTTATCGTAAAAATAGAAGTATTACAAAGTCTAGCGGTTATGATGAAGTTGAAAATAAAAATGTTTCGGATGTTACTTTGGGTTCTCCATCAGGTCTCGAAGTCTTCAACGATGAGCTCATTCAATATAATAACCAAAGTGTATACTCTTATTCCGAGGGAATCGGAAAATGGGTCGACAAGGGCGAAGCAGTATCAGCGATCATCAAGTCAAAACAAATTGTTAAGAACACGGCTAGTCAGACACAGACAGATTGTGCAATAGTCAACGGAATTGGCTTGTATGCCTGGGAGGATTCTAGGGGAGGCGTAAGAGCTTCTGTCATTGATGAAGAAACGGGGGCAGCTCTTTTGTCCGATGTTTCTATTGATGCTAGTGCTTCTCGGGTTAAGTGTGTTGCGTTTGGTAATCATTTATTTCTCTATTACTACAAGTCAGGTTCCTTGTATGTTCAGAGATTAAACCCGCTTAGGCCAACAAACTTCGATGGAGCTGTCGAGGTTAACGATAATGTAAACACCACTAATCCAAACTATGATGTCTATCCTTACCAAGACATTAGAATGCTTACCATTGCGAATGCTGAAGCGGTTGCGGAGGTCACGTCAATTACGGCTGTCGCTGATGTTTCTGATTCTCTTGATGGTAAAACTTTCATCCTTTACGACCAGTCGGGATCTGTCGCTTTTTGGATCGACGTGGATGATTCGGGGACGACGATACCAGCAGAAGCTTCCGCTGCAGATAGGGCCGTGGAAATAACAACCATTGTCACTGACGATGACGCAGCGACTGTGGGTGGAAAGCTACGAACTGCAGTAGGCGCAGATGCTCAATTCTCAACGTCTGGGAGTGGTGCAGAATGTATAGCTACAGACGCGAATACAGGCTACCGTTCGGATGGAGAAGCTTCCACATCAGGATTTACCCTATCTACCACTACACAGGGAGTCGGGAATGGTATCAGGCTTGTATGGCTAGACGAAACCCCGACGGTTCAGACTGGAGCATTGGCAGCTAGTTACATTCAAGAAGCTGGTTCTGGTTGCGTGACGATTGTTGAAGGCCCAAGCCAGACTTTTTATATCGGGTTCCATGATGGCTCTGATGTTAAATGTGGAATTTATAACAACGGTGGCGTTCAGTTGTATGCGCCATTTAGTTTGGAAACCATAGGTTCTATCCGTAATATCACAGGCTATAAGGTAAACGACGATGACGGAGTTCAATTCCTCTACGAAGTCGACGCAGCCCAAGATTACAACCACTATATCAAAGAATGCAAAGCCAACGACGATGGATCAGCAGGAACAGCGTCTGAATTCGCTCGTTCAGTTGGCTTGTACTCCAAGGCTTTTAGCTATACCGACAGCGCCGGGAATCGTAACAGCTATGTTGGAGTCGCCCATGGCTCTACATTACAGTCAACATATTTTGTCATTCGAGATGACGGGCTCATCGTTGGAAAACAGCAGTACACCAACGGAGGAGGCATTACCACTAGGACTCTATTAGCCACGGTAAATGCTTACACATCAGAAAATTTTGTCTGGGCCATTTTAAAGAAAATTCGAATTGTCAGTGAGAACGCTACGATATTTACCCCGTTAGGGGTTATGCGTACTTCAATGGATTTTTCATCCGGTGATATATTCACAGCAAAACAACTTGGTAACAACCTACTAATCGTAGGTGGTGTTCTTTCCATGTATGACGGGGAATCCGTTGTTGAGCATGGGTTTCATCTATATCCAGAAAACGGGACCGCAACCCCAGCAACTTCTGGAGGGTCTTTAGCGGATGGAAGTTATCAAGTTTATCTTGTTTATGAATGGACAGACAACTACGGACAGATCCATAGATCAGAGCCTAGTGTTGCTATTACTGCTACTGTTAGTGGTGGTGGGGGTAGTGGTAAGATAACCGTTGTGTCTCCATCTTTAAGACTGACAAGGAAAGATGGTACAAACAGATCCAATGTTTCAATTGTTGGATACGTAACAGAATTAAACGGATCTACAGCATACAGATTCACTAGTGTAAGCAGCCCGACCTACAACGATGTTACAGCGGATACGGTTTCCCTTGGTGAGATTACTGACGTTTCGTCAATAACATCAAACGAAATACTTTATACCACTGGTGATATTCTTCCTAACTATCCGGCTCCTGCATGTTCTGTTATCGAAGTTTTCAAGAATAGAGTCTTTCTTGGTGGCTTAGAGGAAGATAATTTAATTAGATTTTCCAAAGAGAATAAGGCTGAGGCTCCTGTTGAGTTTGCTTTTGATTTTAGAAAAAGCATCGAGTCAGCTAGGGGAGATGTTAAAGCCTTTGGTGTGATTGATGACAAGATTTGTATCTTCAAAGGTGATCGGTACTACAATACCTATGGTGACGGACCAAACGATACAGACACACTAGGTGGCTTTGCTGAAATTGAGGCTGTCACGGGGGATATGGGCGCACAAGATCCTCGAAGTGTTGCACCTTTACCACAGGGGATTATTCTTAAGAGCAAGAAGGGTTATTACTCCGTCGATGCTGCTTTGAATCCATTTTATATCGGAGCACCAGCAGAGGATTACAATTCCCTGTCTGTAACTTCTGCAAATCTTTTAAGCGATCTGAACGAGGTAAGGTTTACCACTTCAGATGGCGATATGCTCATCTACAACTATTATTTTAATAAGTGGTCTACTGCTACAGGGTTAAAAGCCAAGGATGCTGTTTTATGGCGAGACAGTTACGTTTTGCTTAAGACGGATGGTAAAATATTAAAACAGAACACATCCAAATGGAAAAATGACCTAGACAGTTACAAGATGTCTCTCGAAAGCGGCTGGATGACATTCGGCAATATAGCTTCTTTCAAGAGAGTTTATGAGCTGATGATCTTTGGTGATTTTAAAAGCACTCACAAGCTTAGAGTTTACGTCGGTTATGACTATTCCTCAGCTTGGGAGCACTTCGCTGTTTATGATCCTGTGACAAATTTTCCAATGGAAGTTTACGGCCAAGATTCACCCTACGGAGAGACAGACACTAGGTACGGTGGAAAGACTGATGCTTACATGGTCCGCGTTAAGATGAAAAAGCAGAAATGTTCTGCGTTTAGGTTTAGAATCGAAGAGCTTGTTACAACGGCGACCGAAGGCACTCAAGAATCTCTGACGATTTCAGATATCGGTGTTTTGATTGGTGGCAAACAAGGTCAAAACAAAGTAGGCGCAAATAGAACGATGGGGCCTAAGTAGGAGGAAGTATGGGCTGGGGTGGAATTAAAATAAGCAATCCGGTTAAGCTGGAATCCCCTAAAGCGGCTTTTGAATCTGCCGCGAAAACTATAAAAACAGGTAGGGCCGGTGGCGCTCTAGGAGATTTTGGAGAATCTACCAAGACTCTTTTTAGAGAGGGCGAGGTAAAAGGTGGAGTTCTTAGAAATATCTCAGACGAAGCTAAAAATTTAGGCGGTGAGCTTAAGAAAAACTGGGACTACTTCACCAAAGGGGCCTTCGGTGAAAAAGTCGGAATGGGTAAATACAAACCAGCAGCGATTGACATAGATGCGGGTGCATTTGGTCAAGGTACTGGTGCAGGCGGCGGATCTCCTACCGTTGCCGGCTGGGATGATATGATCGCAGGCATCGAAGCAAGAGAAGCTCCTACAGCTGTAGGAACCACTGTTGCCGGTGTTGGCGATGCTGCCACGCCGACCTTTGACCCAGCGACTGAATTTCGCATGAAGCAGGCGACGCTTGCCGATCAACTCGCAGAACAGGCAGCCGGTCGAGGTCCAAGCTTAGCCACTGAAATGCTCCAAGATGCTAGAGACCAGCAAATAGCTCAAGCGATGGCTCTTGGCGCTTCTCAGAGAGGTTTGACCGCTGGTCAGGGTCTTAGGGGGATTCAGCAACAAACTCAACAGGCGGCACAATTTGCGGCTCGTGAGGCAGCAAAAGCTAGAATCGCAGAACAGCTAGCAGCTAGGCAGCAGCTCGCGGGAGCGGCGCAAGGTGCTAGAGCTTTGGATGTTGACGAAGCTAAGGCTGAAGCGGATCTCGGAGCTCGCATGAATATAGCGAACCTCCAAAAGGATCTCCAACATGCAGTTGCTCAAGGCCAGATAACATCCGGTGAGGCTAGAGCTAACCTGCAGGCGGCGGTTGATACTCAAGCCCAGCAGGACGCTTTCTTGAGAGATCTTGAGCGTATGAAGTTACAGCAAGAGCAGTTTGGTGCGGGTCAAGCTATGGATCTTCAGAAACTCAAGGCGGAAATAGCGTTGAGACAGCAACAAATGGAGGCCG
>Ga0208899_1001302_pt1 | contig 17636 bp, 30 predicted proteins | sample VirMetDEL_Nov_24_FD_184518 | JGI IMG/M metagenome (GOLD analysis project Ga0208899, IMG submission 184518) | Aqueous microbial communities from the Delaware River and Bay under freshwater to marine salinity gradient to study organic matter... | ecosystem: Environmental > Aquatic > Marine >... | reverse complement strand
GCTGTGAATACGTCATCTAAAAGGGTAATACCGCCACCGGAACCCACCGTCACATAGTTCCCGACATCGCTAATGGTCAAGGTGTATTCAGCGGTCTTAGCTGCACCCACTGATGGAACCGCACGAATGTTGCCATCTGCATCCGAAAGAGGTCCATTGCTGATCGTGACCGATTGGCCTGTACCAATTGAAATAGCGGTCGTGCCGCCTGTCTTGATATCAAGGGCCGCTGTACTATTACCAGCCGATACTATTCCGCCTGACGTTGCATCAATTGAACTTGCCATTTTTAAACTCCATCAGATCCATCGCATCACCAAGTAATAGAACCAGAACCTGTAAATTTATAAATCCTATAGCCACCTGAAACCGTGTAAGTGGGAGAACCTGTGGTTGAAGCTGCTTCAGCAAAACTATCTGCATAACGCACCACAACGATTCCAGAGCCGCCATTTGAGTCGCTAGCTCCGCCTCCGCCGCCAGTATTAGCGGTTCCAGCAACACCCGGATTTCCGCCGCCAAAAGCAGTTGCCCCAGTGCCGGTATTGCCTGCGCCACCGCCAGCGTAACCTACCGTGGTTCCCGTAATTGAAGAATAAGCCCCAGCCCCACCATCTGCTGTTCCGCCAACCGCACCTTTACCGCCACCGCCACCCGCTGTATTACTAAATCCGGGTCCGCCGTTATTACCTTCTCCAGAAGTACCGGCTCCACCGGACCAAACACCGCCGGGAGCATCATCTGTATCACCTCCGCCGCCACCCCCGGAACCCCCAGCAGCACCTGAAAAAATAGAATTTACTGACCCTCTACCACCCCCCACACAAGACACTAATGCGCCAAATGAAGAAGGACTGCCGTTGCTACTCTGCCCACCACCAGCGCCTACGGTAACTGTATAGGTAGTTCCGTTACTAATTGATAATCCTGTGGCAGTACGCATACCACCAGCGCCGCCGCCTCCATTTCTATTTGCTCCACCAGCTCCGCCCCATCCTCCTCCTGCAACGACAAGGTATTCAATAGTAGGCGGAACGGCTAAACCGTAAGAAGCCCCAACAATTGCACATACAATCCCAGTCACGAAATATTTCCTGACACAATGCAAATGGAGTTAGCAAGGAACAGGACGTTAGCCACGCCACGAGTTGCCAGAGTCAGGCTTGCTCGGTCAGTGTCAGTACCGGCGGCATAAGCCGTGGTGATCGGGCAGTCGATGCTGATATTGCCTGTAGTGTTATTAACTACAAGAACTACATCACCGTTTGAAAATACATCGTTTGGAACAACGACAGAGCCACCACTTCCTACTTGGACATATTCTCCAATATCAGAGATAGTTAAAGTGTATGCGGCAGTTTTAGTAGAGCCTGTTTGAGGAATAGCGCGAAGATTGCCAGCGGTGTCCAAAACACTGGAAAAAGTACTTGTTGTACCAGTTAAAGTTGTAATAACTGCGCTAGCAGCAACAAGCGCACCACTAATATTTAAGGTTCCACCGGCTTCAAACGTGGCAGACGTAATTGATCCGCCACTAGTCTTAACAACCAAATTGCCATTTAGGTCGGAAGAAAGAACAAGCCCAGTAGTCAGTGTGGTGCCTACGCTAACAATACTCATATCACCACCCACCGCTGTCCTGCTGGGACAGTCACCGTATAGCCTGCATCGACAGTCACCGGACCTACACTCAACCCGTTCTTACTCAATGTCAGGCTGTAGTTTTCACTGATCGTGATATCGGACTCCAAAATAGGAGTTACTACAGATGTGGCAGAGATCGTGATAGAACCCGGCGCATTGGCAATGCTGATTCCGGTTCCTGCTTGTAGTGTATTGAGCGTGTAGCCGGTTCCGTTACCCGTCAGGAGTTGCCCATCTGTCGGGGCAGAAGTTAAGTTCGTTCCGCCATTTGCGACCGTAACCGGAGTCTGTAATGAGATAGTCGGGCCGGTAATATCAATGCCGGTTCCTGCAATGTAGATCTGTGTGGCAGAAACCTGAACAAAGTTAATCGCTGTGGAACCAAATGTGATGGTGCCGGTCGTATTACAGACGTAGGTTTCACCCGCTCCGGTGTTACCCGAAGTGATGAAGAATGCATCACCCGCTCCCAACCCGTTTGGATCTTTTAGGGCATAGCTATCCGCATCGGTCGCACGAGTCAGCACCCACGCTGTCGAACCATCACCAACTGTGGTGACCGTGTAAACGCCATTCTCAAACGCATTGGTTTGGTTGTAGATCAGGATTCGATCATTAACGGATGCAACGATTCCGTCTGGCGTAAAGGCACCCAGCGTATCGGCATTGGTCAGTGTAGCGCCTACCCCGTCTCCTGCTCCGCCCGGTTGGTTGTACGTTGCAGTGAGATTGCCGGTAGTGCTAGGAACTTCGTACTTGACAGGGGTGTGATAGGTGACCCCCACTTCCACAAGGTCATCAACGTACTGCTTATTAACCGCATCGTTGGCAACGGTCGGTGTCGCTAGATCAATGATCTTCCCAGACGCAACACTAACATTGCCCGACTCATTAGCGTAGATCGCTTTGCCAGCAGGATAGGTAACGAAAACCTCTTTGGTTCCCGCTGAGAAGGTAACCTTGTTACCGCTATCACTAGAAGCGAGTACCGTATCGCGGGACAGCGTATCCCCCGAAGCCGTATAGGTACCGATACCCACTTCCCATTCGGTCGCACCCGCAATGGTGTAATAGGCTTGGTTCCCATCACCGACACCGGTTGAAAACGCCTGATAGCCGGGGTTAGCCCCCGCAAGCGTAATCGTCCCGCTACCTGTGGTGGTAGTGGTCTCTAAGACCCGATCTGCAAGAACGAGGGCCATTTAACGGCCTCCGTTAAGCGATACGCAGAATAGCGTTCGATGCGTCAGCGGTCGGGAATTGGATCGTGAAGTTACCTGCCGTGGAAGTCTTGTCTCCACCAAACGACAGCACCGCAACCGCCTTATTATCTTGGGTCGCGTTGTAGATCAACGCACCGGCTGCAGTCAAAGTCGCTGATGGAAAGGTCAGGTCATCAAAATCCAAATACGCCGTCGTGCTGCTCGAAGTCGGAACCTGCGAGACCGTGAGCGTTAAACCCCCTGTCGGGTAGTTAGTCCCTGAAGAAGAGACCTCATCCGAAAGAGTCGTTGTGTACGCCGTGGTTGTCGCACCCAAAGTTGCCGAAGACGTATACAAAGCGAGTTTAAATACATCAGGCGCTTCGGAAGCACGAACAACTGACGAGCCAAATGCATGAACGCCGTCAAGGATTTCTACCTTGAACGAAGTCACCATTGCTTGAGAAATAGCCATTACAAGTCTCCAATATAATTTGCTGCGTCTTTATGTCCAACCTGCAAGAGTTTTTTCCTCATCTCGTTACGCTCAGACTCTTGTGCTTCGCGCAAATATTTTATCAGCACCTGCATCAGGGCCTCCTTGGTATCTACCTGTAGGAGTTTGTTCGCCGCCCTCTCTGCAATCTCTTCCGTCGTAAATCCACGATTATGCGTGGTCTGAACAAATACATTACCAATTTCAGAAGAAGCCGTAAAACTCATGTCACCGGAATCCTCACTTGTCCAGAACGATATGCGTCCTGACGCTCCATTCCATCGCCCAACCGTTTGAGTTGCGCCATACCTTCCATGTACTTCTTGTCGTACTCCGCGATAATGTCGGCCTCACCTTTCAAGTAGGTGTACGCTTCGCGCAATGATCCGTACAACAGAACATTCTCAAAGTTGTCCCCGACCCACGAGGTCCCTGCATCGACAATCGACGGTGGGTAATAGTAATAGTGCAGTTCTAACGTGTAGGCTGCATCGGGTGTCGGCCCTAGCAACATCGTATTGTCATCCCAAATCGCATAGTACTGCGGTAGCCCCGTTGAAGAAGCTGAAGGGTATGACTGACGGATGAAGTTCACATCCTTATTCAGAAGGAACTGATAGTCCCCGCTCCCATCCACCACTGCCAAGGAATACGTCGAGAGCCAGTCTGACGGCAACGCCATATACTGATTCCCTAGTGTGGTCGAAGCGGTCGAGTTCTGACGAAGCGCGGGAAGCTGTACGGTGTTATAGATACGCTCTTCTGCGTACTGCACAAAATTAGGGATATTCGCCACGAAGGAAGTCTCCGTGGACTGACAATACTCCTGAATCAGCGAAGTAAGCTGAGCGTAGTTCATTAGCTCCAACCCGAACGATATTTGCCGTTGTTCTGCAGATTAATCTGAGATACGAACTTTGTACCCTTCGTCGCTGCGCCAGCACCCTTCATCTTCATGTGGGTGACACCCTTATTCACATCCTTTTCAGGATAGCCATTCTCACCGGTCGGATCGGTGTTCGGCTTGATCTTGCTCATGTCTTTCATTATCGACCCCTCTGGCACATTACTTTTGCCATATTGCGGCCTACCTTTTTACGGTCCATATTCAAGCCGCCCTGACTAAACTTTTTAGCCCCTTTGTGCATCCGCTCTTCATGCGCCCTGACCGCTCTTTTAGCGATCTTCTCCATACCTTTTGCCATCTTAAATCTCCTAGGTCGTAACGACCGTCACCGTTCCAACTTCACCTGCAGGGGCCAGCGTATTCGGGGTCAAGCCCACATCGTAGCTCCTCGCACCGCCAACAGGGTTCCACCCCCATTGGATCATTCTACTACCACCGGCACCGTTGTTGCCGTCCTCAAAATAGCTCGTGTCAGGTCTCGGGTTCCGCACAGCCTGCGGGTCATCAACCGGATACATACCCAACTGCAACTGCGGCTGATCAGGCTCCCAACACTCCGGACACACCAAGATATTCACATTCTTGGTCTTAATCACCAACTCTTTAAGCTGTTTCAGTTTGTACCGGAATCCGCACCGATCACACTCGGCAATCGCATTTTTACCGGACGAGAACCTGCTGCCCATTAGTAGGACCCAACAAAGCTCTGCCTCGGAACAAACCGAACAGGGGCCTTCTCACGATCCTCGCCTGCCGCGATATCCCAAGCCTCATCGTACTGAGCTTTCAGGATTTGGGTTCGTGCTTCAGCGCCCGCAATCTTCATCGACAAATAATACGACAGCCCTGCTACCAAGCAGGGTAGGAAACGGAACGGGATGTCTTGCCCATTCACGCCTGTGCCTGCATCGAGCATACGACGCAGACGGGTATAAAAAAGGGTATACGTGGTACCGGAATCTGGCAAAGGCCAAACCGTAAACTGGGGATAGACCACGCTACCCAAAGAATCAGTCGCCCCCGTACGCCGATCAATCCAAATCTGAATGGGCCTACCCGTCGCGTTCTTGTTAGGTATCGCAACGTAAGTACTGGAGGAAATACGACTGATGTTGATATCAATCTGATTCTGCCCCGTACCCGTACGGATCACGTGATCTAAGAGGTCTACTGTGTCAGCAGGAAGATCGTACGTCCCTGTACCCGCAGTCAATGCCTGCGTTCCTGTTTCTAAAGTCCAAAGATTGATACCGCGTGAGGCCCAGTCCATCAGCATCAGATTTAAACTGCGCTTGGCGGTGCGGAAATCATAACCCGTTCTAAGCTCGGCCCCACAACGCTCAAAAGCCTCCTCAATGATCTCGTTGAGATCGAGGTTAAAGTTAGTTGTAGCTGTGGTGTTGTATGCCATTACTTCTTACTTCCCCGCTTGACGATACGCACGGGTTTTCTTGCTGATACCTTTCGGCTGCTTGACGAACTGCTTGCCCGCCTTTTTACCTTTTCGCTTGGCGGCGGTTGTTCGGGCGTACTCAGCAGAACTGAGAGCTTTAATAGCAGCTTCAGGTAGATATCTTTCACCTGTTTTACTAGATGGCTTACCACTTTTGGTTCTCCATTTCTGCTCGCCCCAAGCCTTCAAAGATCGTTGCGGATCTCTCATGCCTTGTATCCACCACCCTTCTCTTTGTACTTCTTCGCCAAAAGCTGTGCCTTGCGCGCTGACCATTGCCCCGGCTTAGTACCGTGCGTTCCCGAAGCCTTGATGGACTCAAACAATTTCTTACGCATACCGGGCTTGGTGTAGTTACCCGCTTCGTTCACCTTGCTCTTAGATTTTACTTTGCCGCCTCCGTTGTGGCGAATGGGTTTTCCGGTTCCTTCAACAATTTCATTATCCCCACGCCGCTTAGCGCGAGGAATCTTTGCCGGGTTAATGTCACCCATTCCACGAGACGGCATCATTAGATAATCCTACCTCGGGTCCTGCCACGCTTTGCAATACCGTCGATTTTGCCGCCTACGTTATAAGACTTCATTACACCGCCTCTCCGAGCAGTGCGTACTCCTGCTTCTCGTTTAGCTCTTTGCATTTCACTATCGCTAGGTCCACGCCTACGACGCTTCTCTTCTTCCATCTCTTGCCTAAATGCTTCAGGCGTCACGATTTGCTCTTCAATAACAGCTTCTTCTTTTATCTTTGGAGGATTTTTCTTCTTTTTGTCTTCCTCCGCTCGACGCTTGTCACGCTCACGGACTTCATCGCTCATGTAATACTTCATAAGCGTATCCATATCCTTCTTTTGCTGCGCCGCATTACGATCAGGCAGCATTGAACGTGGGACAAGATCGTCCGTTGGACCACCTTCTTGTAAGAACTTTACCTTACGCTTAGAAGGCTTCTTAGCTTTAGGTTTCGGAGGTTTAGGCATACGTGGCTTCTTAGGTGCTGACGCCCCGAAACGTGACATTTTTTTCTTAAACATACCGGCGGTATACTTAGGGATTCGCATAGATGAAGCCATTAGACCATCCTACCTCGGGTCTTACCCTTCTTAGCGATACCGTCAGCGCGACGAGAAGCAGAAGATTTAACGGATCCACCCTTTTTCATACCCTGCGTTCGTGATTCTTTTGCTTCACGAATACGACGCATAGCAGGACTTTCTGCCCTCTCACGAATACGGCGCATAGCAGCGCTTTCCCCGCGACCGCTATCTTGACTGCCGTAGCCTTGGGCACGGTACCTTGCACGAGTCGCGGCATCACCAAGATTCGCCGCTATATTCTTAAACCCAGCACCGCTGCCCGGTCTGCGACGATCCTTCTCAGCTTGGGTTTCTGTACGAGGAGGGGGAACATCTCGGCTTTCTTCAAAAGCAGCGGAGCGCCCCGTAGCGGGGGCTTTGGCTTTCTCCCGCAGTTCACGAAGCAGCTTCATGTTTGCTGCAGCAGATTTGTCCTTACGGTTTTTGTACGCCTCGGGATCAAGACGGCGAATCTCCGCCCCGACCTTACCGTAGCGCTCCTCGTCCGTCATATCAGATAACTTTTTCATTTGCACATCCCACCATAGGCCATCTTCACCATCTTGGCTTTGGTCTTGCCCTTGTGGGCTACACCGTCAGCCGCCTTGCGATAAGAGCTACCGCCTTTGGCTTTGGACTTAACCTTGCCGCCTTTCTTCATGCCTGCCATCGCACGGCCCATCTTGTCGGACATGTCGCCACGCATCGGCATAGCACGACCCATCTTGTCTTTCATCTTACGGTCCATCATTTCTTAAACCCTCGCAAAGTTTTAGCAAGTCTTGCACGTTGGCCCATCTTGCCCGGTTTCTTAGCTGCTTTAGCGAGCTTCTTTGCCGGGATTTTTTCACCCTTCTTCACACCCAAACTGCTACGCAAAGAGCCGGGTTTTTTAATTGCCTTTTGAATCCACTTACTCGCCATCTTTCCTCCGGATCTTGTTGACCCATTCAATAGCTTTGGACACCGCGCCCTTCACCGTATCCGTTTCATAGATACGAATACCTGTCCAGACGATAGTAAACATAGCTGCGATGGATGGAAGCATTTCAATCAAAGTCCCTACTACCGTGAACACCGATAACGCATCACCGGCGCTCTTCATGGTTTCAATATTCTCGTCTTTCATTTTAGCAGTTCCAAGCTCGAAGACTTTTGTTGATACGGCTGTTGGGGTCGTTCGCCGTCTTCTTGCTCGTGAGCTTTTTCTTCATGCCTTTCATACGGGCACAAAACGAATCACGGCGAGAACCGCCTTCAGGTTGAGGACGCTTAAGACCCGGCTTACCGGGATTAGCACGGTTATAGGAAGCTCGTCCTTTGGCGTTCAAACCGCCTTTAGGATTTTTACCTTCCTTCCGCTGCCACGCGGGGGTCTTAGCCATACGTCACCCGCAGAAGATCGTGACGCCACCCACGTTCGAGGTGGTCACAACGCAGAAGTCGTTGTTCGTATTCTTTGTAGTCAGAATACCGTCAGGGGGAACGAAGGCGAGGCCCGTTAGGGTCGCTGAAGGTGTGGTCAGGCTAAGAATTGTCGTACCCGAAGCCTGCGAGGTGAATGTAATTGACCCTGCCGCACCATCTGCAACGTAGTACACAGACTTAATACGAGTGCGCGGAAGAGCCAAATCCCCACCGTACCCAATCGACAAAGACCCCGCTGGGGTGCCATCTAGAGAGATAGCCGATACGGTGTTGTAGTAATTCGTTGAGTACGCCACTGACGCACTCTCACCTGCAAAGGTTTCGGTAACGGTACCACCATCAAGTCGCCCAACCGGAACACCGGTCACAGTGATATTCAGCCCCGTATCACCCCCTGCAGAGGTGGCGGAAACTTTGTATCCTGTTCCGTTGTTACCGATCTGACTTGCGGCAAGCGTAACCGTACCGGAAGTTGTGACATTCGACGAAAAAAACGTCGCGTCTGAGTCTCCGGTATTGACCGCCCAGACATCGAACTGCATTGACATAGCTTGTCTCCTGTAATGGGTAAAGGGGGCTTAGTGCCCCCCTACAAAATCTTACGGAGTCAAGCTGTCGTACAGCGCGATGTACTTGGTGGTACCACCGATGCTGACAGGGATATAACCCACTTGATCAGCCAACGTACCGGACACATTGCCCGTCGTAATCGTGGTGGTGCCGATCACAAGGGTGTCGGCCTGAAAACCATTGTCCGAAACAACCGGACCAGAGAAAGTAGTCGTACCCATTTAAATATCCTCACATGCAAGTTGCCCATCAGTCTGCATGTCGTCAGCCGGGTCTGTCTGATGGGCTGAAATATTTCCCGGTAACAACTATATAACCTTAAACATCAAAAAAGGAAAGGGGGGCCGAAGCCCCCCGATCCAGTCTCATCACGAAGAACCGGGCGATCCGAACATGCCCAACGGATCAGACCAGCCGAAGCTATAACGCTCGCGGCTCTTGTACCGAACATTGCCGGTATCAAAATCTCCGTCCATTGAGTTTTGTAGCGGGGTACGCACGAAGTGCTTCATGCCGTTCGGAACGTCGGTCGTTAAGAACCAAGCGTTCGTGTCGGTCAAGAAGTGGTTCACCGTGTAGCCTTCCGGAATCGAACCCATCGCCTTGAGAGCGTTGATGTCGTTATCCGCAGTCGCCACACGAAGTTCCGTATCGAGGAGACGCTTCGCAACGAACATCAATGCCGGTGGCACGATGAGCTTACGGGGCTTCGCCGCGATCAAGAGACCACGCTCGTCGGTCCAGCCAGCGATCTGAATCACAGCAGCCTCAAGAGAAGTCTCGTTGAGGTCCGATGCGGTCAGACGGTTGCTGTTGGAGCCGCCGTTGACAAGCGGATGCGATGCCGAGAACAGGGCCACGCCGTCACCGCCCACATAGGACGAGGAGAAGCCGTTGTTCAGGACCGATGCCGCCTTGACTTGCTTCGTGTACGCCATCGCACGGGCAAGGGCCTTTGTATAGCGCTTGCTGAGCGAGTCATACAGGTTGTCTTCAACCGCTTCTTCCGTGATGGAGAAGCCGAGAGCAATAGTCTCGTGGCTGTAACGAGCCGTCCAAGCTTCCTGCGCGTTATCATACGCAATGGCGGAACCCTCGGCCTTAACCGGGGCAGCGGAGAACCCGCTCAGCTTCGTCTCTTCTTCAAAGGAACGCTCGGAGGTCTCAGTCTCGTAGATCTCCTTATGCTCCTCACCATACTGCTTGTACTCCAGACCGAACAGGGCGTTCAGGCCGGGAAGCAGCTCTTTCAGTAATTGTGCACGTGAAATAGCCATTTCTTAGAACTCCCTATTACAGACCAGTCGGGTTGTTGTAAGCATGACCACCAATCACGGTCGAACCGGCGTCAACGTATGGAGCGTTGAACTTCACGATTGCTTCCGGATAGTAGGTGGTGCCGCTTGACACAAACGCCGTATCTTCAACCACATCGACGATTCGCAACGGAAGCGATGCTGTCACCGCAACCGAACCGATCAAGGCGGCTTGCTTAGAATCACCAGTAGCGGTGTTCAGCGTATTAGCAACCAACGCAACGTTGGAACCAATATCACCATACTCAAAGCCGTCTGTAGTTGAGACAACGACCGAAGCCGACACGCCCACGATCTTGAATAGGGTGTCTGGATCTTCGACGACGTAGGCCGTGATATACGTGCCTGACTTCACCGAGGTGCCAGAAATCCAAGATTGCGAATAGGTCGGTTGACCCGTTACGGACGAAACAAACTCGCAGCCCATAAACACGCCAGCAAAGCCGGTGGTCGGAGCAGTGGTCGTCTCGGTCGTAACAACAACGGTGCCGTCCGATGCAAATTTAAGCGGGTCACCGAAACCAATGCTACCAGCACCGGAATCAATACGCCGCTTACGAGTCGCACCGGCAAACACCTGCCCACCGATTAAATTAATCGGCACAAGCCCATTAGGGGCTGAGACAGTTGGATATGCCATTAGTTACTCCAAAATAAGTTATTTGCCTTTGCCGAACGAGACCGTCGTCTTCTTATCGCTAAAAAGCGGCATACGCTCATCGTTCAGCCTCATAAAGCTGTTGTCCACCGACTCCACTTGAGCCTTTGCTTGCGCGTTGTAATAAGCATCGCGCTGCTGCATCAACTCTTGCGGGGCCTTACAGAGCAACAACCCGCCAATCTCAATGTTGTCTTTAAAACGACTGTTGGGATCAGCTTGTAGCATCAGCTTGGGTTGATCAGAAGCCTTCACAGGTTCCCAACCTTCCCGAAATTTTGCAGACGTATTAGTGGGATCTGCTTGCCCCATAATACTGGTCCGAATCCAGCGAAACACCCAACCTTCTTGAGGCTCCGGTTCAGGGAGCGTTTGCGGCGGGGTCCACGCCATTTTGCGTTGCGTTGACTCTCGGTTCTCGACTTCACGAGCCAATCTGTTCTCAGCCATTAGTTAGTCTCCAGTTTGAGTAATTCACGTGCGTACTGTTCATTGCTAAGACCCAATTTCTTGGCGATAGCAACTTGAGTCGGTGTCAGGCGGACCTGACGCGGCGCGGTGTTCCGCGTTACCGGAGCCACTACAGTAGCTGGTTTGTTGGTGCGAGCAGGCTTACCCTGCTTCGTTTGAGGTTCTTCTTCCGCCTCTACGTCTTCAAACGCTTCGGGGAATCGTTTCCTCATCGTGTTATCGATTTGGCGGTAATACTCGTCTGTACTCGGGTCTACGCCGCTTCGGACCAATTTTTCGTGCAGGCCAAGTGCGAGGGCGGTCATCTCCTCGTCTGCTCCAAACCAAGTATTTTTCTCTCGCCACGCATCGGCTTTTGGATCTGTCCTTGGCGTGGGAGCGGCTGGTTGGGCTTGTACCTGTTGTGGCTTTTCTACACCTTCGTTTTGATTTTGTAAAGGGGGTTTAAATCTATTAGTAGCTATTTGCCGTTGTTTTGCATCGGCTAATTTTTCTTGAGCTTGAACAATGAGATCAGAATCCCCGCTTTCATAAGCTTGTTTTAGTAGCTCTTTTGCCCTAGTTAGTTCACCTTCAGCGTATCTTGCTGCGGCTCTGGCAAAAGCGGCTTCTTTCTTAGCGCCTTCTTCTCTAAGTTTTGAAATCTCCTGCTCGCGCATTTGAGCAAATCGAAGAGCCTCCTCCCGCTCGCGCATAGCACGTTCTTTCTCACGGCGCTCGTCGTGCCAAACTTTCTTCATTTGAGCGAGGCGCTTCTTAACCTTGTCGGAATACTCCTCAAGATCGTCCTTATCTAGCTCCTCCACCATATCCTTCGGGAGGGGCTTTCGGCCTCGGTCCTCGGGCGGGGTATCATCCTCAATTTCAATTTGAATATCGTCGCTATCCTCTTGAGTTTGCTCAGCTTTTTGCTCAGCCTCTAACTCATCGGGGAATTTAAATTCTTCTCTTTCAGCAGCCATTGTTTACTCCTTATGCGCGTCGGATTCCACGGGGGTCTTGAACCACCGCTTCTACCGTATCGTCGTTAATAATGCGGAACTCCCTACCGTGGATGACCACGCGGGTGCCTGAATAGGGACGGGTAAGCACGAAGTCGCCTTCTTTACACCAAGGTCCGGTGGGGAACCGGTCTGTATCCTTGTAGCATTGATCGCCCATCTTCACGACAAAGAGGACAACCGTCGTCTGCTCCTCAGTGCGTTTAGTCTCATCTGCCTTAACTAAGCCCCCTTCAAACTCTTCTTCCACGTGCGGAACCGCACACAGCATTCGGAATCCTTTGGGTTCAGGTAGGAGTTTGGCTTTGGCTTCCGCTGCCTGCTCCTGCGTCTTCTCAACGTCAATATTACTCATCGTCGCGCTCCAAGCGTTTTGCAAGGTCTTTGATGTGGTTCTTTGCGAGTTCAAGACCCTGTAACGCCCCGCAAAGTCTTTTGTATTCAAGCTCGTCCAACTTGCCTTGGATTAGAGCTTCAATAATTGATGTGCGCTCCTCATCTAGTTTTGCGTCTAGATATTCAAGAGCGTTGCTATACGCCATAAATTACTCCCGTGGTTGCGCCTCCATTGGCGAATTCTTTTCCATATCTTCGCGGGCTTTCGCAATCTCAAACCCAAGTTTCGTTCCTTCAAGCTGCTGCTTACCGGCCTCTTGCGCTTTGTGCTTCTCGATTTCTGCTCCCAAACGAGCGGCTTCAAGCTGCTGACGCCCAGAGATTTCGGCTTCGCGGAGACGGAGTTCGTCTTCTTTGGCTGCGGCGTCGATGACGTTCTTCTGCTCTTTGAGTCGCAGTTCTTCCATCTTTGCCTGTGCTTCCATCTGCGCTTGCATCTGCTTGGTCTGTGCTTGCATTTGTTTGATCTGCAAGTCCATCTGCTGCATCTGTACAAGAGGATCCTGCATCTGCTGCACCATTTGTTGTGCTTGTGCTTCGGCTTGATCTTTTTGAAACAGACGTTGTGCAGCCACTGCCGAAACTTGAGCGACTTGGTTCTCCATTTCGGGCGGCAGGTTGTACTCTTCTGTATTGTCTTGTGGCATCGGAGGCAACGCGACACCCAACTGCTTCTCGATATCGCGCCGGTATTGGAACGCTAAGTGCTCCATAATGTGCGCCTGCAAAGAGGCGGTGATCTGTTGCGCCATCGGGTTTTGCCCAATCATCTGAGCCATCTTTGGGTCTTGCCCAAACGCCATATGGACTTGAATGTGCGCTTCGTGATCTTGGTAGATAAATGCCTTCAACGGTTTACCCGTCATCGCAAACATATTCTCGGTCACAGGATCGACTGGCTTTTGATCATCGGGCAACGGAACAATCTTGTCAGAGTTCCTTACTCCCAACGTTTCAATCATTTGACGATGCAAGTACGGTAAGTTGTAAAGCTGCGGAGCGGTTTGAGATAACTGTAGTACCGCTTGGTACTGCACGATCTTCTGCGACATTGTTGCCGCATTGGGATCACTCACCGGAATAACATCTACGTCATCGTAGTCTGCTTTCTTTGCAAAGCGATCACCGACTTCTGGCTCGTACGAATACTCTTCTGGCGTGTAGTCGCGGATGATCCCTGCAAGGAGCTTGAACTCCTGCTTCATCGCGTAATAGATGCGAGCCTGCACCGCAGACATTACCTTTAATACACGCTCCAAAATAGCAAGTGTCGTACCGACCGGAGCCTGCGAGGACATATCCGATACTTTGAGATCAGACACCGCAGCAAACCTGCGGCCCTCTTCCACGATCTTGTCCATCAATAAGGACAAAGTTTGCGAAGGCTCTTTGTACGGGAGCGGCAGGATGTTGTCGCGGATCGCGCCTGATGGTACGTCTACGTCTCTAAACTCACCCGGAGCAATCGGAGTATCGTCGCCTTTAACTCGGAGTCCTCGGCTCTTAAGGCCGCCCGGTAAATTGCTAAGCGTTCCTGCATCAACAAGCTGTCGAAGAAGGCTCGTGGCAGCTTTGCTATGGCCTCCAATGAGGTGGATGAGTCCGAAGTAATAAAATCCAAAACCGGGGATGTAGCCGTAATGGACGAAGTGTTGTCGCTTTTGTTTGAGTTTGTCATCTTCACGCCAATTCCTACGTATCGCAAGAATCGTTCCGGTCCCTTTATCAATTGTCACTACGTAAGGTAGTGCAATGCCGGTCTCATTATTATCGTCATCAACGTCGGGGTAGTCGTCTAGGTCAAGGTTTACATGCATCTCTAGCAACTGATACCGATCATCTGTCGATGTGCTAAAGCCTTGGTCCTCTGCCTTTTGCTTCTCTACCTCGTCCATCACGCGCATCGGCTCACCAAGATCCACATCTCGATAAAACCCTGCGTACTGCAACTTCGCTAAATCATTCTTTGTCTTACGCATCCGGTGCGTAACACGCTCTGCCGTCTCTAAGTTCGCCGCCCCGTACGGCACCACAATATCTTCGGCTGGGATGTAGACCGCTGTCTGACGAGCAAGGCTTGGGTCGTAATAAACTTTCTTGAAGGCATTGCCCGACAGGGCCAAAGATAAGAGCATCCGCTCGTGCTCTGGGCGGTACTCCTTCATCACCTCGGTCAACTGATAGTTCATGTCATCTGCGACACGAATCGAAGCGTCCTTCTTCTCCGGAGTCTCTTTACCCACAATCTTAGTCTTGACGGGACCCGCCGCAGGGAAGGTCTCCATAATCGTCTCAGACTGAAACTTAACCGCCGACTCCATCAAGAGCGGGTGAAACACACCACACGCACCGGGCCACGGCTCTGTACGCTCTTCGTACCGAATCCCTAAAATTTGCAGTCCTTTGACGTAGGTATCCAGCCAATCTTTGCGTGACGCTAAGTCCTGCTCGTAGTTCCCAAGCAACTCGCCCGAGATCATCTGCAGTTCGCCCTCGCTCATAAAGTCAGCGAGGTTGGCGTCGAAATCTTCTGCGCGGGGTTCTTCCTTTTCAATCTCAATCTCAAGACCGCCCATACGGATAGAAACTTCTTCCGGGTCCTCGATCTCAATCTCGATTTCAGGCTCCTCCGCAGCAAGGGCTTCGATCCCGAGCGGGGCTTCCATTAAACTTTTATCGACCGCCATTTAAGTTCTCCTAGTAATATCCCGCTGCACGTTTGCCCTTGAACCATTTAATATCTTCTGGCTCATCTGAGGGGAGTTGGATAAACCCTCCCTGCCTGAATCGAAGGAGTGCTAAAGTGGTGGCGTCTACCAAGTCGTCGTGTGTACCACTCGGGAAGTCATTACATTCTTCGACCACTTCCCACGCCCAACGCCGGTCAGGAACCCAAACTATACCGGAAGAAAAAAGATCCGTAACTGCGTTAACTCTTGATATCTTATCCTGTCCTTTACCCGGCGTGAACTCTGATAGCGGCACGCCCATTCTCCGCATCTCCTGATATAACGCTGCACCATTCGATTTCTTCTCAACGATGAAGGAGTCAGGTTGCCAATCCTTATATTCCTCCAACACCATCGCTTTAAGCTCGGGGAATTCGAGTCTTTGTTTTACGGCGTTGAGCAGGATAATGTTGTAGTTGTCAGTGTTCTCGTTTTTAAAGACGCCCCACGTAAGTAGCGCGTTATAGTCCGAGCGGTTGGTTTTCTCTTGGGCGGCGTCGAGACTCATTATGATGTACTCGCAACTCGGCGGGGACTCCTTCTCCCACACCTGCCACCACTCTCTTTTTATTAACGCGCCTTCTTCAGCGGTCGGGTCCTGCATGTACTGGGCTTGCCAATACCGCACATCCATCGACGCTTTCTTCGCAAGAAGCTCCTCAATAGGCCAAAAGTCAGGCCACAGGGGTTTGTCGTTTAAAATCGCAGGAAACTCTACAATCTCCCACTGATCTGCCCCGTCTTCGCGGGTCATGTGGTCAATAATCTTCCCCGTCAAGTCCGACTTCGACCATCTCGTCATCACGACGATAATCGCGCCACCCGGCATCAATCGCTGTACGGGTCCTGACTGGAACCATTCCCAAGCTGGCTCGAATACATCGGCTCTTCCCTGCTTCGCATCCTGCTCGGAATGAGGATCATCAATAATGAATAAATCGGCACCACGACCAGCGAGAGCACCCCCAACACCAATAGCAAAATACTCGCCATTAAAGTTAGTACCCCACCGAGAAGCAGATTTCGAGTCAGCTTGAAGAGAGACGTTTGGGAAGATGTCATGGTAAAGGTCCGAATCGACGAGGTTTCTCACTCTTCTACCGAAATTAACCGCAAGGTCAGCGGTATGGGAGGCCATAATTACCTTTTTATGCGGATATTTGCCAAGGAACCACGCCGGAGCGAGGTAACTGATCATCTCTGACTTACCGTGACGGGGGGCGATATTCACGATCACCCGTTTCTTCTTCCCCTCTGCAATTTCCTCGAAAATCTTGCCCAATCTTTCGTGATGAGGCCCGACTTTGTAGCCCGGATACACGTGTTTAATAAAGGAGAGGAAGTTATCCTTGCCCAACACCTGAGTTTTCTGCGTTTGGTACTGCTTTAAAAGGTCTAGCACGTACCTTTTCTGCTTATCCGACATTGTTGGCAATGCGGATTTAATCGTAGACAGCTTTTCAGGCGTAATTTGCTGCATTTTTAGTCCGAAAGTAGGTCACGAAGCCCCTGACTCTCTCTTCCCCACTGCCCAATCGGGCAGCGTTGGTTCGCAAACCGGACTTTTGCCTTAATAATGCAACCGCAACGCTTACAAATCCCCATTTTGTTGTGCTCGCACGGCTCGCAATGCGACAGACGGTCCTCTGCGGTAGCGCTACGCGCCATTAATTTCCAATCAATCGGCATTTTTGCTCTCTATTACTGCGTATTCCACGTTCTCAAGCACATCAAGCAGCTCTTTTTCCACCTCTTCGATGGGTTTGATCTGATGCGTGACTTCACTACGCTTCTTAAAGGCGTCAACCCCGTCTATCTCGCCTAGTTTGGCAAGGGCTTGGATACGAACTTTACTGTTATCGGCGTGTTCTACTTCATAAACGAGCTTATTAACGACGTACTGCTTGAGGTCTGCAAGGTCTTCCACGATGGCGCAGTTACTCTGCGCGACCATACCAGCAAGATAAGCCATCGCTTCGTTCGGATACTTGCTGTAATCAATCCGTGTCTTAGGATCTTTTAAGTGAGAGGTGGCAATCTCCTTTGCCACTTTCATGTCGTCCTCGTCAGGGGTGAGGGGGGTACCGGTTAAATCCGATATCAACTTAATTGTCCTCGCCCGCATCTCTATTTCTTGCTCGGCAGTCAGAGTCGGCAGAGCTTCGGCAGCGTTAGCCGGGAGAGGAATGTTTTCTTCTATCTCGGGGACCAATACGTCCATCTGCATAATATATATCAATTAAAACAGTATGGAACCAAAAAGACAACCGGGGGGGTTTTATATTTAGGG
>Ga0208899_1001301_pt1 | contig 17640 bp, 12 predicted proteins | sample VirMetDEL_Nov_24_FD_184518 | JGI IMG/M metagenome (GOLD analysis project Ga0208899, IMG submission 184518) | Aqueous microbial communities from the Delaware River and Bay under freshwater to marine salinity gradient to study organic matter... | ecosystem: Environmental > Aquatic > Marine >... | reverse complement strand
GGAATACGTAGACGAATTCAACAGACAGTCTCAAAGATCCACCATCTCCGTCATAGACGGGAGAGCAAAGATTGCATTCAATGACCCGAAGAATTAAAATACAACCCAACACCACGTATCAGTTCCTGCAAGTATTCAATGGGATACTTGAGCTAACAGACAAAGAGCTAGAAGTACTCTCCCTGTTCATAGACAACAGCAGTACTATAGACCTGTGCTCCATAGACAACAAAAAAGTTGTAGCTGAGAAGCTGAACATAGATAACCCGAACACGCTCAATATCTATGTCAAACGTCTTAAGGACAAAGGTGCTATCACAAAGACCAAAGATGGGTATAAAACAAGTAAATTACTCGAGCGTAATAAACAAGTCATCATAGAAATCAATTCATAATGCCTTCTATATACAACATGGTGAAAGGCTTCGTCAAAGAAGCTGTGGAATATGCCAAGCAAGGAGCACCACACGTAACTGCTAAGCAGTACGAGGACAGACTCAAAGCATGTTATAGCTGTGAGCATCTCAAAAAAGATGTAGAAAGATGTGGGCTGTGTGGGTGCTTGGTAGAGCACAAAGCAAAGTGGGCTACAGCAAACTGTCCAGACACCCCCAAGAGATGGGAGAAAGTTAAAGTGGGGTCAGGGGGTAAAAAAGTAAAACTCAATGGACGAAAGAATAATACTGCAGAAGCTAGCGACGAAGTACGATCTCCCGATACAGAAGATTGAGGAGGCAGTATACTATCAGTTCAAATACGTATCACAAATAATAAAGTCAGGGACATTCGAGTCAATACGACTCCCGTACCTCGGTAAATTCCATGTACTCCCCGGGAGACTTAAGCACTTGAATAATGCGAGAGCTAATAACTGTAAGTAACAACGTAGTAGTACCCTCCCCGTACGCTATCACCATCGCTGAATTCAAGGTACTGAAGAGCAATGAGCTTGGGGCTGTATACTTCTTTGCAGACCACAACTCCCCCTACGCTGTCTACGACGAAGACGAAAGGGAAGAGAAGATAGGGCAAGATCTAAAGATTAAGTTCACAGCTAAAGTGAGAGCAGGGATAGATAAATATAGGGAACTATCTGAGACTCATGCAGTTAAACTATTAAAAGCAGCACGCATATCAGTCAACAAACTTGAGCACTACTTCAAGGGTATAGACCTCACATTAGTAGATGACCACGGTAAACCTGTATACTCAGCCAAAGACTTGATCATGAATCTAGAGAAGATGGGGAAAGTAGTACAGGGTCTAGAGGATCTCGAAGAGATAGTCAAGAAGCAACAATCCAAGGGTAACCCAAATCGTGGGGGTGTAGTAACTAACAAGTACTCACAGTAATGTTTAAGGACAGTCATAAATACTCCCCTGCAGCAGAAACATACTTAGAGAGAGGATTCTACACAGACTCCCTACCTGGGACTAAGGAGTATTATGACTATTGGGATGAGCAGAAGCAACGCTGCTTGACTGGGTATCTGGACATTACAGGGTTCCATTACTTCTACTTGAACTTCTGCCCTATCGACAGAGTCATAGACGAGCTGCTCCCGGACGGGAGTAACATAGCAAGAAGAGACCGTACGTTCCCTGCATTCTATGATGGGGACTACGAGTACTTCCATGCCATAGATAGATGCCGGAAAGAGAACAAACATATGATAGTGCTGAAAGCACGTCGTAAGGGTTTCTCCTACAAGGCTGGGGCTATGCTCGCACGGAACTACTTCCTGATGCGTAACTCCAAGAACTACGTATTTGCTAGTCAAAAAGAATACCTCATCGGGGACGGACTCCTTAGTAAAGCATGGGACTTCCTGTCCTTCATAGATGACAATACAGCTTGGACACAGCCTAGACTAAGGGACAGAGAAATGCACAAGCAGTCAGGGTACAAGAAGAACGTAAACGGGGCAGACGTAGAGCTTGGGATGAAATCCCAAATCATAGGGGTGTCTCTAAAAGACAATCCTGATAAAGTACGTGGTAAAGCAGGGGACCTCATCTTCTTCGAAGAAGCTGGTTCATTTGGGGGATTGCTTAAAGCATGGGAAGTAGCTATGCCTACTATGCGTCAGGGCTCCAAGACTCTCGGTACCATGATAGCATTCGGTACTGGGGGTGAAGAAGGGGTAGGGTTTGACGGGATGGAAGAACTGTTCTATCACCCTGACTCCTACGACTGCATGGCATTTGATAATGAGTGGGACGCAGGTGCTATGGGAACCAAGTGTGGGTACTTCGTCCCTATATATCAAAACCTAGATGGATTCATAGACGATGACGGTAATTCGCAGATACAAGAAGCTAAAGAACACGAAGAAATACAGCGCGAAAAGAAAAAAGGCGCCAATGACCCAAAAGCTCTGGACCAGTATACTGCAGAGCATCCATTCACTCCGCAAGAAGCAACGCTGCAAGTGACAGCTAACTTGTTTGATGTAACCTCTCTGAAAGAACAATACAATAAGGTAAAGGCGCACGACCTGCACAAAGAAGGTACTGCAGGTGTCCTTTACTACAACAAGGATAAAGCTATAGCCTTTCGCCCATCCCAAGAAGTTACCCCTGTACTTAAGTTCCCACACAGGAAAGGGGATAAGACAGAAGGGGCTGTAGTAATGTACGAATCCCCGTACTCTACTAAAGAAGGGGAAGTCCCACACAATCTGTACTTTGTATGCCATGACCCATACGCACAAGAGAAGTCTGGGTCTAACGAGTCACTCGGGGCTGCCTTTGTAATGAAGCGCCCAAACAACCTATCTAAACCTGACGATGTAATTGTAGCTAGCTATGTCGGACGCCCGAAGACACAAGATGAGTACAACCGCAATCTATTTATGCTCGCGGAGTACTACAACGCCAAGATCGGATTCGAGAACGATCGTGGTGAGCTCATTGCTTACGCGAAGAGATATCGCAAACTTCATAAGTTACAGGAGGAGTTTGAGATGCTGGATAAAAAAGAACTCAAGTCCAGGAACGTACGACGACAGTACGGAATGCATATGACCGAGCAACGTAAGAGGCAAGGTGAGCTATATATAAGAGACTGGTTGATTACCCCTCGTCATACAGATGAGGATGGGAATACAACACTTAACCTACACAGGATATACGATCCTGCTCTTTTGCAAGAACTAATCAAGTTCAACCACAAGGGGAACTTCGACCGTGTTATGGCACTAATGGTGGGAATGTACCATACCAGAGAGCTATATAATAAAGAGGTCGTTGAAATCCTTAAGGATGGGGCTGCAGATGAGTGGTTTGATCGTATATATCAATAATTTTGTAAGACATGTATGGACAGGCGAACCTCCCTAAACAGCGTATTCCTTTATCACAGAAAACAAAGAAGTGGAGGGAAGAGTGTGTCGAAGCTTACATAGACTTATCTAAGTTCGGGGTCAGTGAACGGAGATCATATCTCAAGTCACTGTACGACTATTACAACGGAGTTATCGATGAGCAGGACTACCGGTACGTGCTCAAGCCTTACGGTAAGACTAGGAATAACTTCCCATCTAAACTTAGGAACTACCCCATCATCAAGCCTATCATAGACTTGCTACTAGGGGAAAAAGCCAAGCGCCCACTGAACTACACAGTAACTGTCACCAATGCCGACAGTACATCTATCAAAGAGCAAGAGAAGTACAGCGCTCTTTTACAAATAGCTAATCAACTGTTTGAGCAAAAAGTAGCTCCACAGGAAGGGGCAGAGCAACCCCCAGCTCCTCAGCAAATACTTGAAGAATTTGAGCGTACGTATGTAGATAGCCGAGCACTGAAAGGTCAAGCTGCTATTAACTACATTATGCAGAATCAAGAAATCAGGGATAAATTCCAAAAAGGTTTCTTTCATTACTTGGTGACAGGTGAAGTATACTCACACAAGGGTGTCATCAGAAATGACCCATTCTACGAGATACTCAACCCGCTAGACATAGACTACGACAAGGACCCAGACCTAGAGTTTGTGGAAGATGGGGACTGGGCTATGGTACGTAAGTACGCACACGCATCTACAGTAATAGACACCTTCGGAGAGTCACTGACTGATGAGCAAATACTAGAGCTCGAAAACCCACAGCAGACATCAGCTGATTCTTACTTGCTATACAGAGCAGAAGCTAACGGTAGCGATGAAAACATCTATCGCAATAGACTCATAGAATGCATTACTGTATACTGGAAAAGCCGTAAGCGCATTGGGTTTGTTACATATGGTGACCCACTTACAGGCACTGACGAAGAGATGGTGGTAGAGGAAGGCTTTAGACTCTCAAAAGAGATGAAGTCACTTGGGGCTAAGATTAGATACGAGTGGGTCAATGAAGTATGGGAAGGTACTCGCATAGATGGGAGATTCTATATAGACATCAACCCTATAGCTAATCAGCGTACATCACTGGATAACCCGTCTAAATGCAAGCTTCCTGTAAATGGGAGAAAATACTCAGACATAAACTCTGACAACATATCCCTGGTTAGCCTTGGGATCCCGTATCAGCTGAACTACAACATCTTCAAGTATCGTATGGAACTAGCTATTGCTAGGTCTAAAGATATCATAGCTCAGTTTGACATCAACATGATCCCCAAGAAGTGGGACATGGATAAGTTCATGTACTTTGTAGAAGGTACAGGTATTGCATGGGTTGACTACAACAAAGAAGGTATACAACTATCTCCACAGCATCAGTCTGTGCTGGATATGTCTATCAAAACTATAGACCAATATCTACAGCTGCTGGAATCCATACAGCTGGAGTGGGAAAAGATATCTGGGGTCAACCGCCAAAGACAAGGGGGAATAGGACCGTACGAAGGTAAAGCTGCATCTCAGCAAGCTATCGTACAGTCAAGTCATATCACTGAAGACTTGTTCCGCAAGTTTGCACGCTTTGAGCAAAGAGAACTGCAAGGTTTGCTTGATTACTCTAAGGATGCTTGGGTAAACGGGAAGAAAGGTATGTACGTCATGCCTGATACCACAATACAGATGTTTGATATAACATCAATGGAACTCATGGAGTCAGAGTTCGGAATCTTCGTATCAGACTCTGGGAGAGACCAAGATAAGCTCGAACAAGCAAGAGCTATCGGACAATCAATGGTTCAAGCAGGTATCCCATCCTCCACAGTGCTGGATATGTTTGATACTGAGAACTTTATCGGTCTTAAGGATAAGATTCGTAAAGCAGAGAAAGCTCAAGAAGAACTACAGCAGAAACAACAAGAAGCTCAACAGCAACAGCAACAACAAGCTATGCAAATGGAGCAGCAGAAGATGCAGCAAGAAGAGCTTAGCAAAGACAAAGACCGTCAGGTTGAGATAGAGAAAGCTCTAATAGCTGCAGAGTCTAAGGACCAAACCGGGAAGATGCAGCTTGATATGGAAAAGATGCTGCGTGAGTTTGAGCTTAAAGAGCAAGAGATAAAGCTCAAAGAGAAAGCGCTGTACAAAGAGGGGGACACTATTCCTAACGGAGAATGAATAACCAAGACCGCAGAAAAATAATAAACCAAGCTAAAGCTGATGGGTATCAGGGTAGCTATGTAGACTTGTTCAGACAGGCTGAGCAGGACCCTACAATGATTGCTCAAACCCCGGACCAAAAACAGGCTGGACTAAGACCATTCCACGAAGCCGGGAGGACTGACGCATCTATGGCATTCCCTGATGTTCCTCCTAATACCCCATTCAATACAGTCGGGATGAAAGCCCCGATTGATATAAAGAAGTATGATGAGCAGGGACACTTAGTCAAGTCATATGAGAACGTCCCTCCCGGCCTCACGAACATAGACAGCGGACCTGCAAGAGGTATGGTGCTTGAAACTCCTACACGTATGCAGGAAGGAGATTTTGTAAAAACTGTCGAACCTATGGATGACGACGATCCAAATGCTCCTCAAATAGGAGATCCTGGGGCAGATAGAGGAAGTTTATTTAACACAGTTCTAGCTGACTTGTACAATGTAGAAACTAGAGCTAGTGATAAAGCGAATGAAGCAGTTAAAGCTAGCGAAGTACCCGGAGAAGGAGATTCATACAGACATGCATTAGCGTCTGCATATGCAGTAAACAAACTAAGAAGTTATGGACTATCCCCAGGCATGTCTCTATTAGGAGCAAATGCTATGGGGTTGTTTCATGAGCTTACAGCAAAATCTAATAATACTTTTAGAGAGTCTGCTGAGGATGTCTTTAACAACCTAGCAGGAAGTTTAGTTGGGGTATTCCAAGATGATAAAGGAGCAGAAGCCACCACCAAGATGTTGGCTAACCGTATTCTACCAGACGGTATGGCTCAAGAATATAAAAACTACCAAGTAGGAGGATTTGCATCAGACAATACTAGAGTGTCTATGCCTGCACCTCCTGAGATGTATCTCAATGAGGCCCCACCCCAACCCACACAAACATTTCTAGGACCACAACCTGACATCAGTGCAAGAGAGAAGGAAGGTCTAGATAAAATGTTTAAGGCTGACCAAAGGAGAAGAGAGCAGGTAGCTAAGGGTGTTAACCCAAATACTGCATTCATGACTCCCCCAGGACTTGGGGCTGACAATGAAGCTAGAGCAGCTTATGAGTATGATAACCCTGCTACTTCTAACATAGGACAGATAGCTGGAGGCATAGGCTTCTTACCTATAGACAAAGGACTAGATATAGCTATGACTGCTGCTGGGGCAGCTTTAAGAAAGAACTTCAAACCACTGTTTAAGTCTGAGATAGACTGGGGTGCGTGGAATCCTGATACTCCTAACCATCCTAGCTTGATGGAAGAGTATAGGAATATAGAGTTCCAGACTAAGAAGAATGGGACTTGGATGAGGAATGCTGATGGTTCCCCATTTAGAGGTAGACCAGAGCAATTTATACAAGAGAACAGTTCTCACTTTAAGAAAGCATTCCCAGAAGGAGCTTACAGAACTAGCAGAGGTATAAAGATTGATCCTACTGAGATTGACCCACTGACAGGAAAAACTTATCCTGACATGGACATAGACCCAGGTTTTGGGTATAAGCCTGTATTCTCAGCTGATCCTCAGCTAGCTTCTACTCCTTATTACTCAGGATGGGGGCAACCTGAAAGATTAACTCCATTCACTAAAAGGAACTGGGGTAAACCTCAAGGATTCGTAGCAGACTTGTATGCTAAGGAATCCCCTAATTCTTACAGAATAGTATCTCAAGGAGATAACTGGAAGGAGTTAAGGATAGCAGGTGCACCTAAAGATGAGATAGAAAGAAGGCTTACTAGCCAAAAGATTGGATTAGATATTGAGAAAGGGAAACCAGCGCAATACCGAAATGAATCTAAAATAAACCAACTAGAAACTGAAATTAGTAGGTATGAATGGTTTGCAAAGAACTACGATAGAGTAGTTAACAAAACACCCAGCAAAGTTCCAGACTTTGAGCAAGTAGCTATAGATAAGTTTGGGAATAGGGTGCAAACAGATTATTTAGGAGAGTTGGGTTATAAGAAAGGTCTAGATGATATAAGAATGTTTGGACTGAATGATGGTGATTGGGGTGCTCATGTAAACATGCATATGAATAGGCCTGGGAATTTCTTGAAGTCCAGCACTGGTAATGTTGGATTTTTCGATATGAGATCAGATGATATATTCAAAGCTGCAGCACCTATTGGGATTGGGGCAGGCCTTATGTCTCAAAGAAAACATGGTGGGTACAGAAAAGCTCAACAAGGAACTGTAGTAGACTATCTACTCCCAGCTCTAGAAGCCAATAACCCTACAGAGTTTGCTGATACTCAAGCATCTAACCAAGCACAGAACGTTAGAAAAAGACAAGCTGACTTGTCTGCAGAACAGCAGAGAGTACAAGATGTAAGAGCTAACGTTATCCCAACTGCAGAGAACTTGGAGCAACTAAACTATGACATACTGAACGCCAATAATATTTTTGGAAGTAGCTCTGAATATCGTCCTCACCTCGCACACTTCAACAAGATGAAGAGGGCCAAGACTCCTGCAGAGTACAAAGAACTCGAAGCAGAAGCCAAGAAGTCATACCCAGAACTTCTAGAAGCTATACCTGAAAACAACATCATGGTGATGAAGCCTAGCAAGTACAATGCAGACGATGAGCTGTATTGTACCCCCTATGGGTGCTACACATACAAGAAAGCAGGTGCTACAGATGTACCAGAGTATTCTGGGAACTACGGCTTTGTTGGGGGAGTAAAGTCAGGTAAAAACCCATTCAAAAGAATATCTGCAGAAGAAGCTGAGCCCGGGGACATAGCACTTATGACTGAGTATTCTCCTGTAGACTACAGAGACCCATCTAAAGGAAGAGCACTCAGACCCCACCACACTACAATACTGTCACAAAAGACAAATAACCCTGATGAGATATATGCCTACCAAGCTGATGACGGGACAAGACTTAAGTTTAGAGAAAACAAGCTCAAAGCAAGAGATGTCAGAGATGACGAAGGTAAGGTACAAGAAGGCAGGTTTGATTACTACAGATACATAGGACAAACACCTTACATGCAGAGAGCTGTAGGAGATGCTAAGCACAATCAGAAACAAGCTGATATGGTAGCACAGGCTATGCAACAACAAGCTGATATAGCAGCCCAGATACCTGATAGAGATCTTACTGACCTGGAGACGATAGACAGACGAGGTGCAGATAAAATTAAAACTAATGATGTATCTCAGGATATAGTAGATACTACTACAGAAGTTCCAGAACAGAAAAAATCTGGGAAACAGAAAGTAGAACAACTGTCTAATACTCTGCAGGGTAAAGTAGAAACTGCTAAGGAACGCAAAGCTAGAATTAAAGCTATTAATAAGCGTACTAGGCAGAATATAAGAAACATAAGAAAAGGCTAGTGATATATAATAATTACTAGTGTAAAAAATAATTTAATAAAAGCAAACCCAATAACACTAAATACCTTTGTGCAATGACAGACCCAAATGACAAACTAGACTTCAACTCGATATCGTTTGATGACGTTATCGGTGACGGGGCTCCGGGCCTTGATGTAGTTGAAGAAACCTTGCCTCAAGAAGTTGAGGAAGAAGAACCTATTGACAACGAACTAGACGAGGATGCTAGGGAATATGGGGACGAAGATGATGATGATGATGATTATCAACGTCCACAAGAAGAAACCTACGTAGAAGATGAATACGAAGGTGAAGATTCAGATTCCCCAATAGCAAATCAAATCTCTGATATTCTAGGGTACGAGCTCGAAAATGAGTACGACGATACAGTCGAAGGCCTGACAGAATACGTAAGAGATATTTCTCAAGAAGTTGCAGAGAATCAGATACAAGAACTGTTCGAGCAATTTCCTGAAGTTCAACGGCACTTAGACTATGTGCTTGCAGGAGGAGAATCAGATCAATTCTTCCAAGCACATAATCCCCAGAATGACTTTGGGAATCTCCCAATGAGTGAAAAGGATACCATGACTCAAAAGGCTGTACTGTCTCAGTACTTCCAGTACAAAGGTCATGACCAAGCTTTCATTCAAGATATGCTGGATGACTATGAAGACAGCGGTAAGCTGTTCGATAAAGCACAGCTAGCTAAAGATTCTCTTGCACAAGTGCAGCAACAGCAACGTGAAGAGATGTATCAGCAACAACTTGCAATGTATGAACAGCAAGAAGCTGAACAAGAAGCATTCTGGGATGGGGTAGCAAATACACTTGAAGAAGGACGAGAGTTTGCAGGGATTAGAATTCCTGACAGAGATAAGTCTACATTCTTTGAGTATATCTCTGCACCTGTAGATGACAGCGGTAGAACCCAACGAGACGTAGACTATTCAGAAGCTGATATGGATATCAAGCTTGCAATAGACTACTTGATGTTTAGTGGGTTTAACCTAGAAGATATTATTTCTACAAAAGCTAAGACTGAAAGCGCACGCAATTTGCGTGATCGTATTGTCTCTAACCAAGAGAGAGTACGTAATGCTAAAGGTCAAAGCAGACGTAGACAAACAGCATTTGATCCAGACAATCTGGACATAAACGCGCTTTTTCAATAAGCAACCTAACTTTTAAAATAGACAATCATGGCTTTGATGCAAGTACTGAAAACGTACTATAACGATTCGCAGATGACCGACACTAACTCGTTGGTTAATGCGTTGATGGAGAAACCAGAAGAACTCTCCCCGATTATTACGCACTTGGCTGGACGTGAGGAGAAGAAGTTTCCGCTTTCTTTTCTGACCGAAGGAGTTGGTAACACGCGCTCGATCAATCGTTTTGAGTACGAGTACCGTGTTAAGACTCATGAAGTCAACGTTCGTCCTATTGTGTCCGTAAAAGGTTCCGGAACAAATGTTGGTGCTAATGGCACTACGTTCAAGGTGACCTTCCCTGACAAATGGTTCATCTTCCCATACACGCTCGTCTCCCAGTCCGGTGAGCTTGCGCGTATTATGAAGGACCCTGAGCCCGTTGCTGACGGTTACGAGTACACTTTGCAATTGGTTAGACCTGGAACTGCAGGTTTGAGCGCTAGTACAGGTGGTGACCTTGCTGCTGGTGCACTCTGGGGTATGCTGTATGCTAACGTTGGAATCGACTTCTCTAGAGGTAACGCTTCCAACTGGGCAGCGCCCGGCCTCGTTCGTTCGAAGATTGGAACGATTCGTAAGTCCTACCAGTTCTCTGGTAACGCAAAAGACTACGTTGCTGAGTTCAATCTCCCGACCAAAGAAGGTTCTTCCACTAAGTTGTGGATGGATTACGAGGAGTACCGCCACATGCTCAAGTTCAAGGAGGAGTGCGAGATGTACTACTGGTACGGACAGCGCACCCACGATGATGCAGGTCGTACGCAGATGACTGACGAGAATGGTCAACCTGTTGTTTCCGGTCCTGGTTTGCTTGAGCAAATCATCAACAAGGACACCTACTCAACTCTTACTCAGAAGAAGATTGAGAATGTTATCGGTGACTTGTTCTATGGTATGACTGATGCTACTGATAAGCAGGTCACTCTGTACACCGGTGTTGGGGGTGCACGTGAGTTCGATAGAGCTCTGCGCGCATACTACGCTACTGGTGTTTCTGGTGGTACTATCGGTTCTGGAACTGCTAATGCTTACCTGCGTACTACCGAGTCCAAGTTCATTACTGGAAGCGGTCGTAGCCTTGGTATTACTGGTTACTTCACCAGCTATGACCACATTGATGGTCACACGGTAAACGTGGTGAAGTCTCCTCTGTTTGACCATGGTCCTGTTGCTCAAGCTTCTAAGAAGCACCCCGAAAGCGGTCTCCCGCTCGAGAGCTACAGAATGGTCTTTGTTGACCAGTCCAACTATGACGGAGAAAACAATCTCCAGATGATTAACAAGAAGGGTCGTGAGATGCTTCGTTGGGCTGTTGCAGGTTCCGTCGTCCCGAAAGGGTTCAAAGAGTCGGATACCCGCGCAAGCGATATAGACGGTGCTTCTGTGCACATGCTGAAGACGGCTGGTATCCTGCTCCGCAGATTCGATACTTCGCTGGATTTGCAGTGCACTGCATCGTAATTTGGTGTTTGGTTTGCATGAAGGGGGGACTGCGAAGGTGGTCCCCCTGAATTGCGACTCTACATATAGTTATTCTTAAACTAAAAAGAACATGAAAAAAGTGTACATCAGACGTAAGGAGCTTAACGGCTACCTTCCAAAGGAGATCCTGGCAGGAGCTAGGATTTCAATCGGTTCAATCTACGTGGGCAGACAACCTCTCAAAGGGTTTGAAGACGAAGAATCCAAAAAACACCTAAGACGGATTCTTGACATTCCACCTGACCATCAAGATTGGCCAGCAGCCGAGAAAACATTCTGGGCTAATATGAGTCTCAAAGTTCCATTCGAAGGAGTAGAGCTTGACATAACTCTTGACGAAAACGGGGATGCAGTTAATCCTATGGATTATGCAACGTTCCGTTGGTGTCAACGTCATAGACAAGTAGGGCAGAACAAAACAGATATGGAAACTACTGCTGGGAAGAAGTTCTACATCTATGACCCTGAAGAAGACCTGATTAAGTCTAACAACAAGATCAAGCTTAAGAAGGATGCTGACAGAGAGTTCATCAAGATTTCTAGTGACTTGGATAAGATGAAGCGTATTCTGCGTGTAATGACAAAGCAGAATACTGACAAGCTTAGTCCTATGGAAATAGAAAACAATTTGTATGGTGAGAAAGACAGAAACCCTGGAGTGTTTTTGAAAGTATCACTTGACAAGAACTTGGATGTCAGAGCTGAGATTGAAGAGCTCATCGAAAAGGGAGTGCTCAGAAAAATCGGTAATCAGATCATCCACGAAGACGAAACAATTGGGTCAGATATGACTGATGCAATTGTGTATTTTAATAACAAGAAGAACTCTGGGGCACTTAATGCCATGAGAGCAAAGCTTAAAACAATAGCATGACAGTAGAGGAGATGCACATAGCTGTAAATCTTGGGGTGCAAAAGATTGCATCATTCCAAGCTGACAATCTGCTTGCAGAAGAGATCGATTACGAACTCAACACAGCCGTGCGCAGACTTATCTCCCAACGCTACAACATGCTAGGCAACAAGTATCGGCGGGGGTTTGAACAGTCTCAGAAGAGACTCGATGACCTCCGCCATCTTGTTGAAGACTATACCACACAGAACTCCAGCTATATGGGGATAGGGTATACGTCACGCACAAATGGGAATATTGATATCTATAGATACAAGTTCCCTAATGACTACATGTTCCTAGTTAATGTGTTGTCAGAAGTTACCTACGATTGTACTAAAGAACCACTTGTAATTCAAGAAGGGTACGTATACAAAGAGTATTTAAAGATATCCTTGACATCTCCGCAGCCTGGGTACATGATACAAAGTATCAGTGTAGCCAATACTACTGGTGGGGTTGAGCAAGTAATCTTTGGTCAAGAAGGTCTTAGTTATGACTACCTTATAGGTCCATACTATAGCAGTAACATCAATCCTAGTCTATCTAACAACGACAGCTTTACAGATAGATACTTTGATACTGTAGCTACAGATTCCCCTCCTGCTGACGGTAATGAGCTATACCTAGAGAGGGTATTTGATGTAGAAGGTGATGGTTTCCAGCAGTTTACTGAAGCAGGGGCTGGAATAGATTATGCAGGTGGGTATGCAATAATCACATGGGTTAATCCATCTACTCTTGAAACACTAGAGCAAATAAGCAACATAGCTCCTAATCTTACCTATGTAGTTACTAGAACTGCTAACCCTGGATTCCCTGCTCCTCCTCAAATCAGAATAGCTAGAACTAATTGCAAGTTTTCTCAGCAAGATGATATCTATGCAATTCTTGATGACCCTTTTAATAGCACTTCTCCGACAGGAATATTGTATACAGTTCAAGAAACTTTCTTAGATTTGTATACAAATAATACTTTTGCACCCAACTCAGTACAAATAAAATACATTCGTAAACCCGCACAGATCTCTCGTAGGTTTGGGGTGGGATGCGAACTGCCTGAACATACTCACCATGAGGTGGTAGAGATGGCGGTGAAAAGTATCTTGGAGGGCTTCGAGTCACCAAGATATCAAACACAATCTAGGGAGGTCCTAGAGAGTGAATAATTAATGTCTTTTAAAATTAAATCATGAGACAAGTTTTTATAAAAACAGTTGCTGCACTGCAAGCAGCTGGTGGAGCAGGAACAGATAGATTCACTGATCTTGGTTCAGGTGAACTCGGATTCTGGAATCTTGATGCTGCTACTGGAGGTGCATGGTTCGCTACTGCACTCCACGGTTCAGGTTCAATCAACCCGCAAACTTTCCAAGTTGCACAGGGTTTTGCTACTAACAATCCTCTTGCTAGTCCTCTCATCAACGCTAATCAAGTTGTGAGAATTACGGCAGCTGGATATCAGGCTAGTGCTAGACATGCTCTCACTATTCTGTCTACTGCAGATGATAATGGTAACAATCTAAGCATACGGTTTGTGATTCGTACAACTCCTACAGATTACATCAGCTATGTCAACAACGAAGTGACTATTGCTGATTTGTCTGGGGGTGGATACCAGTTCCCGCTGGGTCAGTTCAATACCACTAACCACAAGTTGTTCAACTTGGCAATTTCTCCAGGTGCTAGCGTTACAGCTGTAAGCGCTAACATTGCTACTGCTATCCAGAACAACAACACTGCTAACTCCTTGTTTACTGTTGTAGACAATGGTGCTGCAGGATGTGTTGTTACTGCTCGTCACGCAGGTGTTGTCTTTGAGGCTATTCTTGTTAACGAGTCCGACAGTAAAGAGTTCAATCAAACTCTGACCCAAGCTTGGGATCCGGGTGTTGGTAATGATTGGCAGGTTCGCGGTGATGAGCTCAAGGCTCGTGAGTACTCTGGTAACTTCAACCGCATGTACTTCCCGCAGACGTACGCTGACTTTGTCACAGACAACAGCACGTGGGACCGCTACGAGATTGTTTACAAGCTCGATGGTGACCGTGATGTTGTTAAGGGTTCACAGTTCGGTTCATGCATTTTGTATGAAACTGCTGCAGTAGGTACTCTTGACACTGTTCTCAATGGAGGTACTACTGTTACTGCTGGTGTAACCACCGAGTACTACTTCTAATAATAGGGGGAGGCAGGAGGAAGAGGCCTGTCTCCCCTATATTTCTATCAATCATGGGATTAAAGCATCTGGCCGCTAATACGAAGCTTAAGGTTACTTCTAAAGGAGTAAAGCCTAATACTGCATTCGTTGTTACTGTAGACAATCTGACTCTGAACAAACAGTTTGTTTCTCGGAGTAAGAGTAGGTCTGCTACCTTCATATCTACACTTAGCGCAGATACTCGTGGTGTAAGTAGAGTTACTGTTACTGATAACAAAAACAAAGTAGTAAGAACCTACGTAACTGTAGGAAGCGCTGAGATAGATTGCTGCATAGCCAAACTGGTTCATGATGCAATCAATTGCACATGCAAGTGCAATAAGTGCAAAGAAGACTTGCAAAGAGCGCAGACTATTAGACTGCTTTTACAATCTGCACAGTATGAAGCAACTTTAGGTTTAGTGGATAGTGTACAAGATAAGTACAAAAAGGCCAAAGAGCTGTGTGTTGAAGTATGCGCTTGTGGCTGTTAACAAGTGACATATGAAAGGATATCATTCTAATTCTAAGCTGATATTTGCATATCAGGACACGGTAAGTAGAGCAGCTGCAAAGAATAGTGCGTTAGACATTAATGACACATCTAATTGTGTAGTACGTGTTGTAGAGCCTAAGGATGGTAGTAATAGTGTAACTACACACCACAACTACAATAGTGATGGTGTAAAACTCGAACAGTATGGCTCTGACTTTCTAGTATCAGCTACTATATCCTCTATCCTACGGCAAGGAAGCTCAGGAACTACAATACAGGTTGGGGGAATAGAACGATTCAAAAGTGTAACTACTGTAACTAGGCCTGCGGGTAATAGGATAATAGACATAGTACTGAGTCAAGAGGTCATTGATCTTATCAATGAGGCAAATGAACTTTACAAAGCAGTCATAGAGCTAGTGTTTAGCTCCGGAGATAGTGAGGATCTTATCCTTAATCTCAAGAAAGTACAAAGGTGCAGTCTGTCAATTGATCCTGATAGCATTACTGGGGAAAGTCAGTTTCCCTGCACCTTCACCGGAAGTACTCCGATTGCAACTCAATATCCGGAGATTACGGGAAGTAGAGTAGCATACAGCATTTCTAAAGCTTACAGAAAGCTCAATCAAAAAAAGAATGCTACCATAAACCCTCACCAACCGGGTGGGACTTTGCAGACTAGAGGTCTGTATGGTATAGGCTTTACAGGGTATACTCCATTTTCTGCACCATTCGGGTTTATATCTAATCAGCTTGCTAGTCAAGATTCAAATGTTATTGGTATTTCAGAACTTACCCCAACCTCTGCAACAGTACCTTGGTTAGACAACGCTGGAAATGATGAAGGTACCGTTGGTGTATCATACGCTACTACTACAACCACTCACTTAACTTGGTTTACAGGTAGAGCTGACATGACCAGTACAAGGTTGTTAAAGCAAAGCGCTGACTATCAAGGGGCAGACCATTTTGTTCCGCATATTCCTTTACAGGGGTCCGGTATCAACATAGCACCATTCTTTACTACTGGAGTTAATGCAGATAGAATTACAGGGAGTGAGACTCTAGGAGACATACTTCATGCAGAGACAACATCCAAAGGTCAAGGTGCAATCCAAAAACTGAACTGGGGTAGAAGTTTTGGATGGTTCAGCACTTTAGTCAAAGGCAACATAGTAGATCAAAACGGTACTACTGTTATTGCTGAGAACTCGCAAAACTACGGTGTTCCTCCGATATTCAGAGAGAATCAATACGCACCTAATGCAGGAGGAAATCCTATAATAGATAGGCCTAAAGACTTTTGGGGCGCATTCTCAGCTGTCCCAAGTACATTCAATGGAACTCAAGTTGAGAGCTTTTTCGATTTAACAGTTCCTGGTACTTCTACTGCTATCAACGCTGGTATTGCAACTAATATTAGATACAGTAAACTGTTCTGGGGAGCGGGAGATACTATCCCTGGAACCAATGTCCCGTCCACAGAAATTACAAATGCAGTTGCAGTTGACCCTGTTTCAGGATCTTACTTAAACCAACTGAACTATCTCTCTACGAGAAACTCATTTGCATACCTTCCGTCCAACCTACCTTTATCTAGTGAAACACATCACTTAAAAAAACTTGGAAGTGTATCTGACATCCTAACTACACCCAACGCAAACTTCTTTTATCCTGGGTGCGCAGGTAGTTACTCAGATCCTTACGTACCAGTATTCAAGGGTATAGCAAGAGTTATGTCTACTACTAGACTCGGGGTTACCGGAAGCAGTACAGCGGGCATAACAGGGATAGCAGGAGCAACGCTAGGTATACTAGCTAATAACGGTCAAAATTTAAATTTCCTAGATGCATATGGTGTATACTTGGGACAGACTGGATATAATGATAACGATGCCCCTACTCAAAACTATTATTCTAAGATAGACCTAGACTATAGTGTGTTTTTCATGGGACACACTTATCCCAGACATGCTACAGGGCAATTATCAGAACAAGTAAGTGCACACCTTCCAAACTTCGAGCAGTACAGCGGATACAATCAATTGTGGACTGCTGGATGGGATATGCTTAAAGATGTAGGAAATAGCGTCCCAGGAAACACTTCAACTGCATTTGGATGTGAAGCACAAGATATAGTATTCTTTGTATCAGGGTACGTCCCGACACCTCCTACGCAGTACACAACGAATACAAACGACGACAAGGCTAGATCTATAACTAGGAATCACCCGATGTCTGGTCTTGGGTTTAACCAAGAAACAAATGTCATAACAGCTCCTAGTGTACACTTCTCACAGACAAGTGATGTACCGCAAGCTAACAAGCCGTTTACTGCAACATCCATCCCATTCCACGCGGACTTAGCTGAGAATAATGCCAACGCTATTCCACCGTATCCATACAGTCCCAAGTTCCAGAAAGTTCTAGATAAAGAATACTTTCCAGG